>Ga0209755_10000613_pt1 | contig 63634 bp, 52 predicted proteins | sample TergutCo191P1_FD_187301 | JGI IMG/M metagenome (GOLD analysis project Ga0209755, IMG submission 187301) | Cornitermes sp. P1 segment gut microbial communities from Petit-Saut dam, French Guiana - Co191P1 (SPAdes) (version 2) | ecosystem: Host-associated > Arthropoda: Insects > Digestive system...
AGAGATCGGCGTAGTCTTTGATTTGTATTGTCTGCGCGGTAGCGGGTATTACCGTAAGTGCCGCGAGCAGGGCGGCGCACAAGAGGAGCGTGCGCCTGGTGATTGGAACGGTACGGTCCATCAAAAACCCTCCTTACCCGTGACTGGGTATGAATTTGTCTGGTCTGTTTGTTTGTGTATTTTTACGGTTGATTTTGTTTTAAAAAGAGCGGGGATTTTATTCCCCGCTCTTTTTTTACAGTTATCTAATATTATACGCTATTACCGGCTGCTGAGGTTCAGGCGTTTACCTGAACTGTTAGGTGCTATATCAAACTTTTCATAGAGCATGAATTTTCCGGTAATAGCATAACCTACATTGTATGAGCTGCTACCGGCTTTGACAGTTACCGATGTTACAATCGGGCCGGGAAGCGCTATTGGCCCATATGGGTTTGCATGGCTTGCGTGTGGTACGTAACCATAGTGTCTTTCTGCCTTATAGTTATGGTGTATACCAACAATCTGCCTCTCCCCAAGGTTGATGGGCCACACGTCTTTCATTGTATAGGTGGTATTGTCCCCCTTATTCTCTTCAATCACATACGTTACTGCTACCATTAGCGTCTTATACGTACCGCATTTAGGAGTTCTCGGATCAGCCAGATAGGCGTCATCAATTGTTACTGTCCATTTGTATAAATCGTTGTTATTCTTGTTGGGATTCATATTCGCATCTCCATTAGTAAGCAACTCGCCTTTGGTGCCTCCGCGTACAAACCCAGTATTAAGTTCTTGCGCGATGGGAGATAACCTGATTTCGGTATGAGTAGCAATCCCCATTCGGTCTAGATAATTTTGTATATAATTATCAATTTCATTTCTCTTTTGGCTGAATTCATCAGGTACAAATTCGCTGATTAAACGGAGCCCGTTCGGATAAAAGTCGCAAAGGGTCTGATTTCCTTCATTGATACTTTCGACCCATGCCGCCCATTCCGCAGCTGAAATGCCTCCGATATGTATGCCGGCCGAGAAGGATGGACTTCCACCGACGGACTGAACATTTATATTGCTCAAACTACTTTGTATAGCTTCTGCTTTTTCGTGAGAACCTTGAGCAGCAGTACTCACGGAGGCACTCACAGTCCATGCGCTGGCGCTGATATTGGCGCTGACACTATAAGAAGAGGTTGCGGATGAAGCGAAGTCCACCTTCTCGACGCTCATATTATAATCAAGCCTTCCGCCAAACTTTCCGCCCATAACCGCGTGGGTTCCGTAAGTCTCTACAATATACTCTGCCGATTTATTATTTCTAAGGTCGTTTAAGAAACTTTCCGATAAAAAATTGGTTATTTCGCTCATATTTGTGATTCTGTAGCCCTTGTTAACGACCATGGCGCTTGTAGTGACAAACGCGCGTTGATTTGAACCCGCGGTCTCAGTGCCGAAAGCTTTTTTAGTTTGCCCGGAAAACGAGGCTTTTCCCCATCCCCAACTTGCTTTGGCGCTTGCGGTTACAGTTACTTCGCGGGATAGTTTTTCTTGATAAGTTTTGACATCATTCCCCTCAATCGTCCGCCCATAATATTGGACGGCTCCGTCGTCCTTCACAATCCGGCCTGCGCTAAGCGCCAGCTTGTTAAAATCTAAAATAGGGCTTCTCATCTCTCCCTGATTGGCGTACTCGCCGGTAATATCATAACCGGAGCCTATCACAGCCCGAGCCTGCGACGGGAAAGAATTTATTGTGGCCTGATTTTGAATCGTGTTCGCGATTGAATCCTGCGCCCTCTTAATTGAATCGTTCGCCAACCTTGTCGAGTCCATCACCCGCAGCGATTCCTTTAATCTCTCAGACTCCGCCAGACTTTCCGCCAGATTGATTTTCACTGCGAGTTCCGTAGAATCGGCAACCCATTTAGCGCGTTCAGCTGTCTTTATGGAATCCGCAACCCTCTCCTTTTCCTTCAAATACGCGGTTACGATCCTTATCGAGTCTACCATCCGGATGTATGCGGCATCGTCCACCTTTTTGAGGGAATCCAGTACAATCGCGATAGCGATTGAGTCGGCGATCCGAATGGAGTCTGCAATCTCCTCGTTTCGGAGTTCGTCGGCCAGCCTGATTGAATCGACGAGTCTGACGAATTCCAGCGAGTCCTTGGTTTTTTGGGCTGCTGCGCTCAGGTCGCCCGGTTCCGGCGATAATGAGTCTGAGTTACAGCTTATTGCGATAAAACCGGCCACGAGGACCGCCGTCAGGAATGCGCCGCAGGCAAAAAGGCGGCGTTGCAGGACCTTCAACATACAGGTACCTCCCCTTTATAAAGGATAAAAATTTTGGCGTTATTTGGATAAATGGTATAGATTTTCAAACTGTACCCCCCGATATCATAGGTATAATATAATCAAAAAGAGCGTTTAATGCAAGATAATAATAAAAAAAAATGCAGTATGGCGTTGTGAGGCCGCCCTATTGGCGCTGTTTGACCCTGTTAGACCGTGGGAGGGGGCGGTTTGTTACAAAAAAAGTGGGAAAAATGCAAAAAAACGGTTGGGGGCGGCCAAAGGCGCCCGCCCGCTGGATTTCCGCGGCGGCGGCAAGCGCGCCGTTGCCGCGGTTACGAGCCTATTTCCGTAGACGTGTACCTCTGCCGTTTCTGCCGCTCCATAGAGTCGTACCCCAGCCCGCCCCACAGGGTTATTGCCCTTACGGGGCAGATGTTGAGGCAGGTGCCGCAGCCGATGCACTTGTTTTTGTCTATTACGTGGCGCTTGCTGGGTTCCCCGGATATGACGTTTTTCATGGGGCACGCCTCGGCGCACTCGCCGCAGCCGTTGCATTTGGTGTCTATGTTGGCCTTGGGACGCATTTTGGTCAGGTCTACGAAGCACTTGACCGGGCATTTGGCGTGGGCTATTATGAATATCTCGTTCCCGGAGTAGTCGAGCTTCGGGAGGTTTTCTTCTATTGTTATTGCGCCGGAGACGGTTGCCTTTACGCATAGTGTGCAGGCGGTGCACCCTACGGAGCAGTATTTTTTGACCGGTGCGCCCCTGTCGTGGTTGGAGCAGGCTAAGTAGACCTTGTGTATTTGCGGGATCATGGATATTATGTTGCGCGGGCAGACGGATACGCACTTGCCGCAGCCTACGCACTTTTCGTGGTCTACTACGGCTATGTTGTTTTCGTTGATTTTGATTGCGTCGAAGATGCAGGCTTTTACGCAGGTGCCGAGGCCGAGGCAGCCGTCGGGGCAGGTTTTTGAGCCGTTGCCTATAAGGGTTGCAACGTGGCAGTCCGGCAGGCCGTTGTATATGGAGCGGTCTAAGGCCTCTCTTTTTCCGCCCTTGCAGTGCACTACCGCCATCATCGGCTCGTTGGCCTGCGCCGTTACGCCGAGGATGTCGGCGATGTTGGCTACGGTTTTCTCGCCGCCGGGGATGCACGCGGCGGCCTGGGCCTTCCCTTCTACCACGGCTTTGGCGAACGCGCTGCAGCCGGGGTGCCCGCAGGCCCCGCAGTTGGCGCCGGGCAGGGCGTTCTGGACGCGCGGGACCTTAGGGTCAACGAAGACCTGCAGGGTGCGCGAGGCTATCCCAAGCCCTATCGCGAAGACTAAGCCGATCCCTCCGGCTACGAACATTGGCATCATCATTTCCATATCAGATCATCCCCCCGTCCCCGGGAAAAACGAGAGCCCCGAGAACCCCAGAAACGCCAGCGCCATCAGCCCCGCGGTGATGAACGCGATGGGGAACCCCTCCATCGCCTTGGGGACGTCTGCCAGGTCTAACCGCTCCCGCAGCCCCGCCATAAGCACGAGCGCCAGCAGGAAGCCAAGCCCCGCGGCCGCACCGTTGACCGTGGCCTCGATAAACGTGAACGCCTCGCCGGTGTACGGGTTCGCGCCCGTGTTGATTATCACCACGCCCAAAATCGCGCAGTTCGTGGCGGCCAGCGGCAGGTAGATGCCCAGCGACTCGTAGAGCGCCGGGGTGAACTTCTGCATGACAAGTTCCATAAGCTGTACGAGCGAGGCTATTATAAGGATAAAGACGATGGTGCGCAAAAACTCTTCGTGCATCGCGATGAGGATCGTCTGATCGACCCACCAGATGCACATCGACGCGATGGTCATCACGAACATGACCGCCATGCCCATCCCCGTCGCGCTCGAGAGCTTCCTGGAGACCCCGAGGAAGGGGCAGAGGCCCAAAAACCGCGCCAGCACGAAGTTCTGGATGAGCACGGCCCCTATTGATATTTGGACGATAGTAACAAAATCCGTCATACCGCGTTCCCTCCGTCCGCGAAGTATCCGCCAATACCGGTTGAGTTAGTATAAATGCCCATATCTAAAGTGTTGATTTGCATCACTTTGCCTTAACCTCCTTCTTTTTCGCCTTCATTACGTTTACGAGCGCCATCACGAAGGCTATCACGAAGAAGCCGCCGGGGGCGAGGATGAAGGCCGTCATCGGCTCGAAGCCGGGGATTACCATAAGGTCGAAGATCTTGTTGCTGCCCAAAAATTCGCGCAGTATGCTGAGCAGCACGAGCGCGAACGTGAAGCCGAGCCCCATCACGATACCGTCTATGAAGGAGTGCACCGGGTTGTTCTTTGACGCGTAAGCCTCCGCGCGGGCCATGATGATGCAGTTGACCGCTATGAGCGGGATGAATATGCCGAGCTGGCTGTTTAAGGCCGGCGTGTAGACCTTCATGAACATTTCGAGTATGGTCACGAACGTGGCGATGATAACGATGTAGCAGGGGATGCGGACCTTGCTGGGGATCCACCCCTGCACTATGGAGATGATTACGTTGGTGATGGCCAGAACGATAGTCACCGCGATGCCCATGCCCAGCCCGTTGTGCGCCGACGTGCTGACGGCCAGCGACGGGCAGAGGCCCAGCGCCAGTATCAGTATCGGGTTCTCGGTGATTATCCCGCGTTTCATTTCTTGGTCTATATACATAAGCCTACTCCCCTCCGGCGCTTCCGCCGGCATGGGTATCTGTGCCGGTGTCGATGGAGATGTTGTGCACCCCGCCGATCGCTTCAAGGTACCCTTTTGCCTTATGCTCGATCGCCTTAGTGAAGGCGACCGTGGTGATGGTCGATCCCGTTATAGCCGTAACCGTATTCTTTTCCTTCAGGGCGTCCTTCGCCGTACTGTCGAGCTTGTGCCACTCGGCGATTTTGTCAACGCCTATGGGCCTAAGGGCAGACAGCCCTACAAACTGCTCGGTGAACCACGGTTTGGACTTTTCTGAGCCGCCCATCGGGTACCAGATGTACTTTGTGGACGGGACTTCGTTCACGCGGGAGCCGAGGCCCGGCGTCTCGTTGTGGAAGAGCACCGTTATGCCCAAAATCTTCCCGTCCGGCGCTATGCCCGCCATGAATTTGATGTCGCCCGCGTAGCCGGTGCCGGCCATCTCGAAGGCGTAGCCTGCCAGCGCGCCATCCGCTGTCGCCGCCATCCAGTATTTGCCGGGGAGCGCGCCGCCGCCCTTGACTTCGTCGATCTTGACCCCTTGCGGGAAGACCGAGCCGATGGCGGACTGCCTGGTCTCCTGCTCCTGCTCCGCGATCCTGCCGGCCAGCTTCGTGTTGGTGAAGCCGATGGCCAGCCCGGCCACCGTCGTGACCACCGTCAGCACTACGATTAGTTTGATTATGTCAAGCACGTTTCTTCACCTCGCCGTAGATTGCCGGGCGCGTGCACCGGTCGATGAGCGGGACCACGAGGTTCATGAGAACGATCGAGAACGACACGCCCTCCGGGTACCCGCCGTATTTTCTTATGACAAACGTAAGCAGCCCGCAGCCCACGCCGAAGATGATCCGCCCGTTCGGAGTGATGGGGGAGGTGACCGGGTCGGTCGCCATGAAAAACGCGCCCAGAAACAGCCCGCCGGCCAGAATGTGGAACGTAGGCGTTATCAGCGCGTCAACCGTAAAGTAGGTACTTGTCCCGTTTGTAAGCCAGAATAGCCCGAAAACCGTCAATATATAGAAGAAAGGAATCCTGAAGTCGATCGCCCGTATTGCCATGAGGAATATCCCGCCGGCGAGCAGCGCGACCGCGGAGGTCTCGCCGAGGCAACCGCCCACGTTGCCGACGAAGAGGTCGGTTAAGGCCTTGTGAAACTCGGTAATGTTGGCTGCGTAGCTGTCGAGTATGGAGGTAGACTTGATCGCCTCAAGGGGGGTGGCCGATGTTACCGCGTCTACCGCGGCGGAGAGCGACGCCGAGGCGGCCGCGTCCGGCGGCAGTATAGACCACTCATTTAAAGCGCCTGTTAAGGACTTGGCATCTAACCCGTTGATACTGCCGAAGTTTGTGGCAGGGAAAGATGTCATGGGGGCGGGGTAGCTGGCTATGAGGAACACGCGCCCCGCGAGCGCCGGGTTTATGAAGTTGCACCCAAGGCCGCCGAAGACCATCTTGGCCACGATTATCGCGAAGACCGACCCGAGCGCCCCCATCCAGAGCGGCAGGGAGGGGGAGACGTTGAACGCGACGAGCACTCCAGTGATGACCGCGCTGCAGTCGCCGATCGTCTGCGGCCTCTTCATTATAAGGTTGGCGAAGAACTCGGCAGCGACCGCCGCGGCGATGCAGACCAGGGTCAGCAGCACGGCGCTTGTGCCGAAGAAGACGACGGACGCCACGAACGACGGCACCAAGGCGATGAGCACGGCCCCCATTATCATAGGCACCGACATGCGCGAGCGCACGTGCGGGGCGCCGGACAGGTGGAGGCGCGGGGTTTCTAATGTTTTTTCGTCCATAATTACACCACCCACTTCTGCTTGGCTTGCGTCGCTCTGATTTTCATCTTGCCCAGCTTGAAGAATTGAACTAAGTTTACCTTGGCCGGGCAGGCGTAGGTGCACGACCCGCACTCCATGCAGTTAAATATGTTCCACTTGGCCGCGTCGTCGAGATTGCCCTTCTCAACAAACTTTGCAAGCCTGGAGGGTATAAGCCGCATGGGGCAAACCCTTACGCACAGGCCGCAGTTTATGCACGGGTACTTTTTGACGGATTCGGTTATCTGGTCGAGCACTAATATCGCCGACGATGTTTTTATGACCGGCACGTTGATGTCCGAGAGCGCGGCGCCCATCATAGGCCCGCCCAGGATGACCTTTTTGGCAATGGAGAGGTTCGCGCCGCAGGCCTCGAGCAGCGCCCTGACCGGGGTGCCCACGCGCGTCAAAAAATTCTTAGGCGACCTGACCCCAACCCCCATGACGCTCACGACCCGCCTGTAGAGCGGCCTGGCCTCCATAATCGCCTCGCACACGGCGAGCGCCGTGCCCACATTCTGCACCACGCACCCAGCATCCATCGGCAGCCCGCCCGACGGCACCTTGCGCTTGGTGACCGCGGTGATGAGCGACCTCTCGCCGCCCTGCGGGTACTTAGACTTGAGGACTACGAGGGTGATCCCGCTGAACTGCGAAGAGGCTACCCTGCCGGCAACGGCCTTGATGGCCTCGGGCTTGTTGTCTTCTATGGCGATGAAAGTATTCTTCGCGCCCAGTATCTTCCTCATTATAAGCGCGCCGGTAAGGATGCCGTCGGTCCGCTCTATCATTATGCGGTGGTCGTCGGTTAAGTACGGTTCGCACTCGGAGCCGTTAATTATAAGGGTATCAATGGATTTGAGGGCCGACGGCGAGAGCTTTACGTGGGTAGGGAAGCCCGCGCCGCCCATTCCGACTATCCCGGCCGCGGCGACCTCCTGTACCAGCTCGCCGGGCGCCGTCTCGGTCCAGCGGTTGCCTATGGGCGCGTACTCCATAATCTCGTCCGCCCCGTCGTTCTCAATTTCAACAGCGTTGACCAGCCGCCCCGAGGGATGCGGGAAGGGCTTAACCGACAGCACCGTCCCCGACACCGGGGAGTGCACCGACGCCGACACATGCTTCACCGTCTCGCCGATAAGCTGCCCCACAAGCACCCGGTCGCCCTTGTCTACCAAAGGCTTGGTCACCTTGCCCATGTGCTGAGTAAGCGGAACCACGGCCACAGCCGGGGCCGGGAACTCCTCTATGCGAAGATGCTCGGTCTGCTCCTTGCAGTGGTTCGGGTGAACGCCGCCCTTAAACGTGTATTTCTTCAACATGTCTCCTGATTGGTAGCCGCTCCAAAATACTATTTAAATATGGAACAATATAAAATAAGTAATGGGTGGGATAAAAATCAAGAAAAAAATTTTTATTTATCTCTTGCGCCGCCGCGGCCCCATATACTATATTATGGCATTATCGGAGTGTAGCCCAGCCTGGTAGGGCACCTGAATGGGGTTCAGGTGGTCGGGGGTTCAAATCCCTCCACTCCGATTTATCTAACTCACTGTAATTCAATAAGTTATACCATCAATTATTTGACAAAATATATAGTACAGATTTGGCATGTCTAATTATTGTCTAAAGTAATTTCCTCTCAATTACCTGTTTTTGCCGACCCGACGAGCGAAATAAGCGACCTCTCTTTGGCCTCGGTATAGTGTTTGCCGTGAACCTTCTCGTCGTGGCCCAGGGCCTCGGAACTCATGAAGCGGTCGACATCGTCCCAGATTTGCCCCCGGGTCCGGCGCAGGGCGTGGGTTGTGATGTGCGGCATGGAGACGGTCTTGGTCACGCGGGAGAACGCCTTTATCACCGCATGCGTCTGCACCGGCGCGCCGTTCGCCCCCACGAACACCTCACTGTGCGCCTTGGGCAGAGACAGCAGGAGGTCTACCAAGCGCGGGTACATGGGGATTTTGCGCCCCCTACAGGTTTTGGTCACCGCAGCCGGCAGCGTTATGAACCCCGTCACCGTGTTTACCATGTTCCACTTCAGAGCCATAACTTCCCCGATCCTCATCCCTGTGAGGTACTGACATTCTATTATATTCTTTAGCCAGACAGGGGAGGCGTTGTATAGCAGCTGCCACTCCGGGCCGCCCTCCCTCCCATCGTCGAGCATTATCCTCTTTGGCTCGGCAACGCCAACTTTTTTCAGAGCCTTTATGGGGTTGTACTCGATCAGGCGCTCCATGACGGCCCAGTCGAGGGCCATCATTAATTCGTTGGTTTCATGGTCTATGGTGCTTGGGCTTATGAAACTGCCGGATCGTTCAAGCCACACTCCATCCTCCTTATAGCGTATAACTTTCCGCTCTTGCAGCCTGGCGCGCTGGTACTCTTCAACGTCGGAAACGCGCAGTTTGGTTACCGGGATAAGCCCCAGCAACCGGTCTATCGGCTTGAAGTGTAGAACCCTGTCCGGGCCGCTTTTAACATGCAACAGTCTACGCTCGGCGTACTCAGCACAGATGTGCCTGAGGAGGTCGCCGCAGGGGGCGCGCCTGGGGAAGTGCTTCCCCTCATATATCTCGGCAGTTCGTTTTGCCAGAAGGGCCTTGGCCGCCTTTAGATTTCCGCCGGCTCGTTCCGTCAGCCAAATCCCGTCCACGGTGGTGTTCAGATAGTAGACCGGTGTCCCGTCGGCCTTTGGCCGGCATCTCAGCCCTGTGGGACAGGTCGGGGCTTTTCCCATGGCATCCGCTCCTTGTTTTTCGGAGGTGGCTTTCTCAGTGTCTTTTTTGAAGTATAAGTTCTGGCACATAGTGCCGGCAAACCTTTCTTGTATATGTGTAAAATTATGTCGGGACGGAACCGCACGTCCCGCCCAATTTTTAATGAGGGCAGGAAGCCGCTGCGTGCCCATTGGCGGATGGTCTCCACCGGCATATCAAACAGCCTGGCGACATCGCTCGCGCGCATGAGAGGCGGAGGCGTCTCTACAGCCTGTTCCGTGGCTATTGGCTGGCCCATGTTTATTTTCCCCGTCTGCTGGTTCCGTGGCGGTCCATATATGCCCTTACCTCGGCGATCGTGTACCACCTGCGTTTGCCGCGGCCAAACCGCTTACTCGGTATTCCCGGCGTGTGGTAAAGCGTCCCGACTGAGATGCCAATTGCCTCGGCCACAGCTTTCAGGCTCATAGGCCTGTTCAGGTGGGCGTTGTCTTGGCTGCTCCTGGCTTCGATTAGCCTGTCAAGTTGCCTGGCGATGTACGCCATGTCCTCTGGATGCAGCCTAATCACCTCGTGCCTTTGAGGCACGGACATCTTTTTAACAATCTTAGGCATTTTCATTACAATCCTCCATCTATGATTTTCCCGCGAACACCCCGAGGCGGTCGCGGGCCATGGTTATATAGTCTGGATTTAATTCTATTCCTATGTACCGTCGCCCTACCACTGATGCCACGAGTCCCGTAGTACCAGTTCCAAAGAACGGGTCGAGTACCACATCTCCCGGCCTGCTGCCGGCGAGAATGCAGGGCAGGATCAAGTCCTGCGGGAAGACTGCGAAGTGTGCGCCGCTGTATGGTTTGGTGGTTACGGTCCAGACGTCGCGCTTGTTCCGCAGCGGCCTGTAATGGTAAACGTTGCCGGACTTTGTACGGGAGCGAAGGACAGGGTGATCAGCTTGCTCTTTGCCGCAGTACCGCGGCGGACAGGCCCTCATACGGCCTTTGCCCGGCTGGCGGAAGGATCCCGATTGCAGGGCGATGTCTTGATTTATTCGGGCCAGCGTGCTGTCCGCGCATGGCTCGGCGATTGCGGCCGCATCGAAGTAGTAGTGGCGCGATTTGGATAACAAGAAGATGTACTCGTGCGACCGAGTACACCTGTCGCGGACGCTCTCCGGCATTGGATTAGGTTTGTTCCAAATGATGTCTTGCCGCAGGTACCAGCCGTCAGCGCGGAGGGCGAATGCCAGCATCCACGGGACACCAATCAGGTCTTTGGGCTTGTAACCACTGCTGCCACGGTTAAATCTTCGCCCATCATGTTTTTGTGTGACGCGGTAGGGCTTTCCATTGCCCCGTATAAATACACGCTCACTATCGCCCCTGCCGCCAGTGCTATGGGCATACGAATCACCAATTACCACCCACAGCGTGCCGCCATCACATAACACGCGCCGCACCTCCCTAAACACATCCACCAGCCGGGCGATGTACTCCTCCGGCGATTGCTCAAGGCCGATCTGACCAGCGGCGCCGTAGTCGCGCAGGCCGTAGTACGGCGGCGAGGTGACGCAGGTCTGGGCGACAGCGTCCGGCAGGGTGCGCAGGGTGGCGAGGGCGTCGCCGTGGAGGATCAATTGTCTGCCTCCTTATACATTCGACACGTCGGGCAATCTTTCGACGGGCCGAGGTACCCGTCATGGAGTGCGTAGTGGCATGCCGTGTCATCATCCTTTGTGAGGAGCCAAGACGGCATAATCGGGGTGTTGCCCCGTTGTCCTTTGTATGATGCGCTGACATCATTTAGGTTAGGCATAGCCCGCCTCCAATTCTATGGCGTAGTCCAAACCGTCCGCAATTTCGGCCATACGGCGGCGGTCTGCGTCCAGTTTTTTTATCAGCGCATCCTGCTCCGCAATATGCTCCAGCAGGGCGGAGATATCTTGCCGAGAGTGCTCGATGAATATGGCATCCGGATGGTCAATGTAATCGTCATAGCCGTGGTGATGTTCCATGCCCGGCTTTGACTTTGCAAGGGCGTCGGCGCGACGCATACCCTGCGAACCACGCTCGTGGAGCGCTCCATCATATTTTTCATAAACTTGGAATGATGGGGCCGCACCATCCATACCATAGCGTTCGAAATTCATAACGTAATATCTACCGCTATGAGCGGTGAGCAACTTCACGTCGCGACAATCTTTTTTAACCTCCCACTCCCACGGCCCTGGCGTAGCCTTTTCCGCCCGTTCGCGGATTTCAGTTAATTGATCTTTTGACAACATTTCTTTATCCCCTCCTCGGGTCGTAGTTTTTAAATTCGACGCTTCTGTGGATGCGCCGGTTATTTGTCCACCGTTGCAGGTGGCGGGTTATTTTTGGGGCTCGCGGCTTGTTATAGATCATCACGTAGGGGCTGTAGCCCAGTTCGCGCAGGGTGGTAACCCGGTATAGGTCTTGCTCGTGCGTGCTGTTGTAGTTGGTCAGGACGTAGACTACCAGCCGCCGGTAGTCGTTGCCGCGCCATGCCGCTTTGAAGCGCCGGAATTGCAGGGTCAGGTCTTCGTTTGGATTGTCCCATGCGAAATGCAGTCGGCTGATCCGCATTTTATTAATGGCAGAAATCACATCATCATCTGCGAGGCGGATGTCGAGTCCCTGAGCGAACTCTATGTACGCCCTGCTTTTAACAAGCTGATCCAAGAGTCTCATGCGGTCGGCGCAGGCGAGTATGTTGGGATCGAGTAATTTAATGTTGGTTTGGCCGTCCCAGAATGAATCGAGATCGGCCACAGCCCTTGATTTGATGCCCTCCTTGCGCGAGACAATGCACCACGGACACTGCCGGGGACAGCCGCGCGACAGGAACCCGTAGGCGGTGCCGAGGTATTGCGGGTAGATGCTGTAATCAGGGTACGCATATTCTGTACTGCTGGGCAAATCCGGCCCGTCGCTGCCGTAGCCCGTACCGCCCATGCCCATGATACCAGCGTAGTATAGCCGGTTATCGTCGGGGGTGTGCGTGAAAATCTTTGACTTATAGACGACGTCATAGATGCCGAGTGCGCGTACCCATTCCACGCTGTCGCCGCGTGCCTTGTGCACGGCGGACAGTTTCATTAGCGGGAGGTTCGGGAAGTTGTGGGAATCGACGTCTATGAGTCCGATTTTCACTCTTTGCCCTCCTCGTGAATATTGCCGATGACTTCCAGCGTGTTATAGCCGTTTGTGTGGCAGTCGCCGTCATCGTCAGTAAAACACGGACCATTACCACGACATTCTTTAACCGGAGCGTCACCGCATTTTGTATTGATGCACCCCGGCACCTCAAATACTAATTCAATTACGCCATCCAACAGCTCCGGCCTTGCATTCAACCAATCAGCAATGTCCTTTGGGTTCTGCAACAGGCACGTAAGACCCTCAAGCCTATTAACAAACTCTTTCCAGATAATGCCATTCGCTGTGGTGTCGCACAGCCCACCCATCAGATCAGCAAGCGCTTTGCGTATCCTGTCCATTAAATGACCTCCTGCGGTTTCAGGTTTAAATACCATTCGATGGTTTTTATTGCCGACTCTGCGCCGTGGCATACTGATGCGGAGTAGCCTTGGGCTGTCAGTTGTTCGATCCACCATTTTTGTTCCGGCGACGTTACGCCGCCGCGGGTACGCTTCATTTCGATTTTCAGGCCGTGGTAGCCGCCGCGGGCGACCGGGAGGTCTATGTCCGGCACTCCGCTCTTGACGCCCTCGGCCTTGAGCTTGGCCGCTACGGCTTTCCTGCGGTGACCGCCGTTGGGTATGGCGTGCAGAAGGGCAAGCTCCGGGCGCAGCGGAAGGTTGGCTTTCGCCCAGTCAAAAACTGCCTTCTGCTCCTCGTGCTCGTGCGGGACGGGGATCTGCGGTTTAAGGGTTGGCATTGGTTCCGCCCCTTTCGGACAGTTGTTTTTCGGCGTCCTCACGGGCGTCGCTGGAGCAACATTCTCCGGTGCGGAAGCTGTAGGCCGTACAGTCGCCGATATGCGCCCTGACGTGTTTATCAAACGCCGGGCTGTTGAACCTGCAGGGCGATTTTCCGCTACTGCCGCATATGTACTTGGCGCCGTACTTCCGGCATTTGTTTGGGAGGTCTGGGCGGCCCATGCTATTCTACCTCCCACGGGAACTCTTGAATGAGTGGTTCGCCCCATATATCGGCGAGGTTGTCTTTCAGAAAGACGGGTATGCCGTAGTCGCGGCATCCGTTGACGATTTTTTTGATCCACTCGCGCTTGGGAATAACCTTGTCTTTGCGGTTTCCGGTCTCCATACCAACAATCACCCAGCTGGCGCATCCCCAAGCGAGGAGGGCTGGGTCGAACTGGGCCGCTATAGGTTCTATACTGAGGAATGTTTGGTGTGTGCCCACATAATAAGCGTATTGATCAGGACTCGTTACTGTCATTCCATACCAGTGATTGTTGCGCTTAGGCAGTGCGTTTGCCGCGGCGAGCTTAAGGTATCGGTCCGGGCTTTTCGTGAGGAACAAGTAGTGGTGCTGCGGCGACTTCTCACAAGCATCGAACACCTCCTTGATCCACTCGTCCGGCACTGCGGGGTGGAAGAGATCCCCCATGCTCTGTACGAATACAGCGCGCGGCTTCTCCCACTTCGCCAGTTTTTCGAGCTGCTCGAAGTGCGTATGCGGCTCGCAGAATGTTTTGCACTTGGGGCACGTAAACAATCCGCGTTTGGCCATCCGCGCCGCGTAGCAGTACGCGCACACTTGAGGCTTATCGCGCGTGCCGCCTGGGCCGAAACACCAGTGGCCCAACGGGTTAATCGTTTCATCGCACCAATCAATTTTTGTTGGCATTACTATCTTTCCTTTCCGTTTCATGTTTTCTTCGTGGCTGGCAAGCCTGCAATGCCCCCATGCGTCTAAATGGTCACACTCAGGCTCGCCTGAGAATGTACTGGGCGTGTAGCCGGTGCACCCGACACAATTACGTGAGAGGCGACCCCTCTCCGGGTTCCACGGTGCGGTGCAGTAGTGCAGCACCCTATGGAATTTCGCGAGGCTCGGCAGCGTGTTTTCTGTCATTGGACAGCAGCCCTTTCCTTGGCCGCTTCCACCCGGCGTTCCTCCCATCGACGGGCCGCCCTTTTCAGCTGACGCTCCCTCGCCTCCGCTTCTTCCGCCGCGTAGGTTTCGTGGGCGCTTTCCATCTGGCCGACGGCCATCAGGAACCGGGCCGCACGGGTCATCAGGCGCACGGCCGCCAGCCTCAGACATTCGCGGCTGTGCTCGTCACCACGGCGGAAGAACTCAATCGCGGCGGCGTTGAACGGCCTAATACGGTCATCTGTTACCCACCCCATGGCGACCAAGGCGTCTACGGGAAACTCCGGGTACAATTCAGTATCAAGCGCGAGGCCCCTGATTACCTCAACGATTACGTCCTTGAAGCCTGTACACCCGGCCATGTCGGCGCAGCGGAGTATGTCGGCCGCCCCTGCCAGCACACCCGAACTTTCGGCGGTTGGCGCAGCGGCCCTTTTCTTGCATGTGGTCTTTCCCATACAAATCCCTTTTCCTCGGTTAATATTTATAGGCCCGGCGGGCGGATCGGCTGCTCCGCCCTTACACCCTCCCGCCGTTACCGCACCGGGCTATTCGCTCGGAGCTTACGCCCCGTTGAATAGATTACAATTTCTGCCACCACTGTTCGCCGGCTTCTGCCGGGTCTTTTGCGCGCATTCTCCTGTCTGGGCCCGTGAGCTTTATCACCGGGCCTGATGCGAGGCGGGAGGCTACGCGGTCGCCGAGGAGGTCACCTATTTCCGCCGGCGACAGGTTGGTCGTTATGAGCGCGGGCGTGTTGTTCCGGGCGAGCCGGTCTATCAGCAGCGTCCACGTTTCTACCACGTGCTTGCTTTTCAGCTGCACGCCCAGATCGTCTATGATGGCGATGTGGGGGCGGCCGTCTTCCGGGGCTATGCGGTTGAGTATCTCCGCCTCGCCCTGCGGCGCGTTTTTCTCGTAGCTGTGGCGCAGGCGCAGGAAAGTCTCATTGGCGAACGTGATCTCCGCGGGCTTGCCCTCCGAGTTGAACCGCTTCATTGCGGCGCATGCGACGTAGGTTTTGCCCGTGCCGCAATCGCCGTAGAGGTAGCAGAACCCCCGCGGCGCGATGATCCACCTCTTGAGCAGGGGCCACCCGCCGCGCACGTATACCGATTCGCCGTCTGCGGTTATTTTCTTCAGCTGGAACTTATCGGGTTCGAGCGCGGCGAGATCGGCGCCGTGGTAATGGTGAGGGATGCCGCGTAGCAGCTGCCGGCGCTTTTCCGCCTGCCGCCGCTCCTCTTCCGCGCGATCTGCGGCCGCCCTGCATATTGGGCAGCGGCGCTGCGTATAGCTATGCGCGCCAAAACCGTAAACTTCCACCGTGAGGGCTACGCCCGGATGTAAGCGGCACGTGGGCTGTGCCTCCGGCGGCGCGGCGATATTAGAGGTGGTTGTATTTGCCGACAGCGTTACGCTCGAATTCATGCAGCCTCCCTTCATCGGTTGATTTTTGTGCCGGGGCCGGATTCGTGCCCCACTTCTCGGCGATAGCTTGCCGGATCTTAAGGTCCCAGTCTTTCCACTTGTGCGCGTTACCTGTAGCTTGTGCGCGCTGGTCCACGATCGCGACGTGGCGGCCCACGACCTCGCCCCCGAACTCCGCGATAAGGGCTTTGAACTGGGTGTCGGTGAGGCGCACCCAGCCGTGCGCGCCGTACTTTTTGGCTCCCTCCGGCTGACCCGCCGCCCCTCGCGCGCCTTCTGTGTTACATACATTTTTTTCTATTAACCCATTGTTTTTAAAACAAGTATTATTAACAGGGGATTCAAGAGAGAGAGTATTCTGATTCTGTGGTTTATCAGAATCAGAATCAAAAGCGCGCTTGGTTTCTAAAAATAACCCAGTGGGTTTTTCTACGGACTGCGTTTCAGAACCCGCTGGATTTTGTTTGGGTTTAATTTCAGAACCCACTGGGCTCTCTTTGGGTTTAATTTCAGAACCCACTGGGTTTTTAGGGCGACCGCCTTTTTTGCTGTTTTCTGCATTTTTGGCGCATAATTCAGCATATTCAACTAATCCCTCTTCGCCGCGCCGGGTGTAATAATTCCCGTCCCCGTCAATTAAAAATTTGTCGAAGACTGCCCTGTTTACACCGCCGCAGACGTGGCGCATTATTTTCTCGGAGAGATGGCCTTTTTCATTCTCCAAGGAGATCAACTGTATGTACATGCCAACCTGGGCATTGGTCATACCAGTGATCCCTACCAAGAAATCGGCGGTGTAGAATTTGATGTAGGCGCGGCGCGGCATGGTTCGGTTATCCCTCCGCGCTTTCTTCGACATCGTCCTCGTCACCGTAGGGGGCCTCTTCGAGATCCTCCGCTACGTCATAATCGCCGCCGTCTTCGCTGTCGTCATCCTCTGCGTCTTCCTCCTCGGCTTTATCCTCCGGGAATACTTCGCAGCCTATGAACTCGGCGAGATCATTGGTATCAAAATCATCAGCTTCAAAGATTGAGGCGATAAGGAACGCCTTGAAGAAATCGCCGTGCGAACAGCCAGCCTTCAACTGCGATATGCGCTTGTTGATGTATTTTGTGAAGAGCGCATTGACGGCAGACTCCAGCTCCCCATCATCGTCTTCGACCGCTATTTTGTTCCACGGGAACATGAAGTCGTGGACGGCGACCGGGCTGAACGACCTCTGGAGCAACTCGCCCACATAGTAATCAGTCCGTCTGATATTCTGATCCATTCGCGCCTTGCGCCTTTCCGCCTGCTCCGCCGCCCCTTCCTCGTTCCGCCTGACCCGCTCCGCCTCCCATGCCTTCATCTCCTTCGGGGACATTAGAGAACTGCCGCCTGTATTGCCGGTAGGGTACTCCTCGGCGAGCTCCGCGGCGGCGGCATTCTCATGGCGTTCCGCAGATTCGAGGGCGCAGGCGATATTCCCCTTGGTGTCGAAGCACTCTTTGTTTGGGCAGGTGCCGTCGGCAGCGTATTCGCGGAACAGGTCGATCTGATCCTTGTACTGGCACTTGGCGCAGGGAGGGTATACCTTCTTGGTCTCCGGGTCTACGTATTTCATTTTCCGGTCGAAAGGAAGGTCGTCGTCGTTTAAGCTGCCGAAGAACCGCTCCGTGAGCTCGTCGGCGAACTGCTTGGCGTTGTAGCCGCCCCGCAGCATCCAGGCATACTCGCCCGCAGCAAACTCTTTAAGGACGCTATCCGGCATGGAACAGAGTATCTGGGCCTTTGTAAGGCTCAGGGTCCCGTCGTCAATCTGTTCCAGCAGGTTCTCCGGCAGGGACAGCAGACGGAGGTAGCGGCTAATATGCTTGGGGGACTTGCCCACGCGCAGCGCGATCTCCTCGACCTTGCAGCCGCGGTCGTCGTGCAGCCGCCTGTATATCTCGGCCTCTTCGGTTGGGAGGAGGTCCTTGCGGTGGATATTCTCCGCCGTCTGCATATCCATCACCTGATCATCGGTCAGGCCGGTGAATATCCGCGACATGGCAGCGCTGCGCTCAGGGTTTCGGGACCGGACTATCTCCAGCGCGAAAAATCTCCTGTGGCCGGCGATGACGTCGAACGTGTCCTGCCCCGTTACTTCGCGCAGCAACAGGGGCGCCTGGAGGCCGGTACGCTCGATGTCGTCCGCCAGTTCCAGTACCTTCGGGTCGCTCTCCGGTGTGATGCGCCCGCGGCGGCTGTTCTTGACGACGCGGATGAGGGAGAGCGGCACAGCTTCGTCAAACCTCCACTTATACCCCACCTGCGCCGGAGGGAGAGCGTCCGGGACGGCCTCGGCGGGCTTGTTTTTAGCCGCTTTACGGGCGGCGGGTTTGCCATTACCGGCGCGGTCTTCCGGCACGTCGGCTACACGGCGCTTCTCGCCGGCCTGAATAGCTTTGACTATTGCGGGATTGAGTTTCCCGATGCCTGTACTTGTTTTCTTTTTAGCCATGATTATACCCTTTCGGTTTTTGGTTTGTTTTTGACTATCTTATTTCTGGCAACCTGCAGCGCCGCCAATGCCGCCCCGGTACGTGTCATCTCAGCGTCGGGGAAGTACAGCCTTTGCGCCGCCATTATACCAAGCTCCTCGCGCGATACAAGTATGAGGTTGTCCACCTCAAAATTGCGGGTGTTGCCGTCCCCGAACATGACAACATGCCCCGTGGGTATTTCACGCCCATGCGCCTTCTCCCATACAACCTGATGCTTAAGCCGCCAGACGTTGGGCTGGGCAACCTTCACGTATACGTACTGCCGCGACTGGCGCCGCGAGTCTACACACTCCGACCCTATAGGCAAAGACCTTATAGCGCAACCCTTTTTGAATCGAAAAGCCTCCAAGTGCGGAGCGGCGCTATTGATCCGCCGGATCTTGTTCCCCTTCTTGAACCCGCCGGGCCTGCCTGCTTTTATTCCAGCTCGTTGGACGGTATTCTTGAATTGCGAGACGGTCAGCCTGACACCGTAACGCTCTGCAAAAAGGGATATTGTCTCCTCGCGGCCGTGAGCTATGAAGGATTCGCGGATAAAGGCGATCTCTTCCGGCGTGTAATAGTGGCGCGATGTGTAGGGGCGCCGTGCTTTAGTTGCCGTCATCGCCCCCCCCAATCTGAGCGTCAATAACCGGACCGCCCAGCTGCGGCGGAAGCTCAATATTGCCGCCGCCGATATTGCTGCGCATTACGGCCACCTTAAGCATAATGTCGTAGCCCTTGAGCAGGGACGTACCAACCGCGACCATCGCGTCGGTGCGGCGGATCTCCCGCTCAAGGTCTACGCCGCTGATCTCCTCGTCCGCGAGCTTTTCGAGCTGGCCGAAGAGCAGGCGGTGCAAACTATTAACCCCTTCTTTCATGAGTGGACCCCCTTCAACAAAGGGCGCGCCGCCGTCGGCCTGGTGCAGGGTAGGGGGTCCATCCCACCCCTGCGCCCCCTGCGGACAGCGCGCCCGAATTTACGTGTTTTGTTTGTGATGCGGTACATCTGGACCCCGCTGTTTTTATAAGTTAAAGGCGGCGCAGACCGTTAAATAGTCCGCGCCAACAATGCTTTCATGAGCCCCGCGTTTTCATCGGACAGCCTACGAACTTGTTCCTCAAGCCGATCCGCCTCCGCCGCGCGATTAACCATCGCCCTCCACAAGGCCGGGTTGACGGGGATTAGGCCGTCGGACGGGTCGGGGACTTCGACAATTTTTGACATGTTATGCCGCCCCCTCTGCCGCCGACGCGCTGAGGACGGCGTCTACCTTGGCAAGTTCTTCCGCCCGCAGGTCCCAGTAGCCGTTGAAGAAACCGACAAGGCGGCTGTAATCAATGCCGGTTTTCCGCGTGATTTCCGCCTTCGTTACCCCGGCTTTTTTCAGCCGTGCGGAATAAATCTGCCAGTTTAACTTTGACATATAAACCCCATATATTATATTGTTTAAGAATTGCCCCCTGTCTAATTGGCATTGGCACAAGGGGCAACAGACACAGCAACAGCTACACCCATAATATACTATTTTTAGAATCAAAAAGCAATAAAAAAATTCTGAAAATAGTAAAATGTGTGTAAGTTGTTGATTTTACTACACATATTTTTTATAGAAAGGAGTTCTTTCTATGGATTATGGGCAAGCGTTGACTGATTTGCGAAAAAAAATGGGGTGGTCGCAGGCTGAATTGGCAGAAAGGCTCGGCATAACCCAAAAGGCAGTTTCTGCGTTAGAGACTGGAGAAAACCGTTCCCCCAACCGTGCCAATGCAGCTAAAATAAACGATTTATTGTGTGAGCAGGGTATAATGCCTCAGCCGTCCGCCAGCCTTGACTCTATTAGCCAACTAATTCAGGCCATAGATGGGTTTACGGCAGGTGCGATGGATGGCGACGTAAACTATAAACACGCCAATCAGGTTTTATTAGCATTCATAAAGTTGCAAGGAGAACATGTTGATAGCCTGCAAGATGAGATTGGTATGCAAAAAGTAGTTATCCACCGCCTAACCGAGGAAAATAACAGGCTGTCTACCGAAAACAAGCGATTATCCACAGCGCAGTACGGGGGCGAAAAAAGCGTCGGTCTCGCGTAATACGTGTGGACGGGCCAATTACTTACGTTGACTTTAACTGAGGTAGTTACTAAGGAGACATAATAAATGAAGTGGCTCATGAGGTTGTTTGGTCTGAAACCGCGACCGGAAGACACTAATTTGGTGCGAGTACCACCAATAAGACGCCCACCCGTCCTCGTCGGCGGGTCAGATGTCCAGTTTTCACGGCGCCAGTCTTCGGCTGACGACAAACCACTCGTTCAGTTTTTGCAATGTCAATCCTCGATTGACGATAAACCATCCGTCCAGTTTTCGCGGCGCAATGATATTCCGCCCCCCAGGGAGCCAGAACCCAGCGAAGCATATACGCTGGATGACGAACAGCGCCATATTTTTGAGCAGATGGAAAGTACGAGTAATTCCATGTTTATTACTGGTAAGGCCGGCACCGGCAAGTCGTATTTACTTAGATACTTCAAAGAACAAACAAAAAAAGACGTTGCGGTTGTGGCGCCGACTGGCCTTGCCGCAATAAATATTGGCGGCCAGACAATACACTCCTTCTTTCAGATCGCGCCCGGGTTGGTAATACCAGAGAAGATTGCGCCATTGGTGGACTGGCCCACCAGTCTCGTGGAGAAGCTCAAAAAAGTAGAAACGGTCGTTATTGATGAGGTTTCCATGGTCCGCGTAGACTTAATGGATGGCATCGACCAAAAACTGCGCATGGTTAATAGGGGCGACCTTCCCTTTGGTGGGAAGCAAATAATAATGATTGGCGACCCGTACCAACTCCCGCCGGTGCTGAGAGACAGGGACGGGAACAACGCAGAGGTTAGGTACTTGAGAGGTAGATACCAAAGTCGTTTTTTCTTCTCCGCACCTTCAGTGAAAGATATTCCGGTTTATGAACTGTCCAATGTTCACAGGCAAGGTAAAGGAGAGTTTCTTGACATTTTGAATAAAACGCGGATTGATCAGGTGACGAATGAGGATTTGGCTATTCTAAACCAGCGGTGTTATAGGGGGCTTAGCGACCAGCATTCGCCAAGACTTGTACCAACAAATAATGCGGCACGTCTCAGAAACGAAGAAAAACTGGACGAGTTGCCGGGCAGAGCGTCAACATACAGGGCTGATATCGTTGGCAAGTATACGCGGGATGAATACCCTGCAGACGAATTTTTGAAGTTAAAAGTAGGGGCGCAGGTTGTGATGCTCGCGAATGACAGGTCACATAGGTGGGTTAATGGAAGCTTGGGGGTGATCACGCGGCTTGGCACAGAAGTTATTGGTGTAAAAATCGGCAAGCTTGAACACAATGTTGAGACGCGCGACTGGGAGAAATTCGAGTATGTCTATGACAAAAAAACCAAGGAGCTTGTGCAAGAGCGGGTTGGCCTATTCCGCCAGTTCCCCATGCGGCTTGCATGGGCAATGACTATACATAGGTCGCAGGGGCAAACCTACGAGTCCGTAGCCATAGACATGGGGTGGAGGGGTGCCTTTGATTTTGGGCAGACATACGTGGCTCTCTCCAGATGTGTTAGCATGGATAATCTACACTTGGTTCGGCGGATTCTGCGCAGAGACATAATGGTACATCCTGCCGTTATGGGCTTCATGGGAGGGGTTGATACGCCAACTATAGACAAGAAGCTGAATAGGCGCACCAGAAGACTCGTGGCGATTGGGGGCTAGGCTTCCGCTCTGTCTGCCGTGAGTTTAATATAGATACATGGAGAACTAATGAAGACCTTTGCATGGACAGTTTTATGGCTTGGCGGCATCGCCCTTTTGATTTTTATCTGGGCGGCCAATGATGGTGGCTGGGTGATTGTTGGTGCCACGGTTACGTTTATTTTGATGAGTGGTGTAGTGTGGCCAGTTTCTTCAGCTAAAAATAGGGCGGCGGCACAAATTGCGAACGCAGAAAAGAGCGTGCTGGATATGCAGCAGTTGGCAAAAGCGGCCAGAGAAAAGCTAAAGAAAGAAAAGGAAGACTGGATAAGCGAACACGAAGCCATTAGGGACAAACTCTTTAAAACTTTAGACAGTAAGCTGGGCGACAAGGAGGCGACATATAAGTGGATAGCCCCCATCATTGCAGACATTAGATTATACCATAGGGATTTACTCCGCCCCGATGACGAATTAGTCAGCCGGGCTCGGTCTTGGGATGCATGCGCAAAACTGGATATTTTAAGAAAAGAGAAGCGAGCGCTCGAAACGGCGAACCGTGAACTTCTCTATGAGATAGAGTATATAAAGACGTTAATGGATGACGATATTGAGGACGACTATGATTATAGCGATGAGGTGGAGGACGCGGACAGCCCGGACTGGTTTCTGACGCAAGAGGAGTACCAAATCCTTTCCGACCGAAAAAAGAACGAGAGGGCACTAGAGTATTATAGGAAGAGAGATAAGAAAAAGTGGGAGATCGGGCGGGACTTTGAGCGCTACATTGGATATATGTACGAGGAAGACGGCTACACTGTTGAATACTTCGGTATTGAAAAGCGGCTTCAGGACATGGGGAGAGACATAATCGCGAAGAGGCGTGGCCGCACCGACATAGTGCAGTGCAAATATTGGTCAAGGAACAAAACTGTACACGAAAAACACATCGCTCAGCTGTACGGCACTACGGCCATGTATAAGATTACGGAGGGTAGGGGGGGAGACGTGCGGGCTGTATTTGTAACTTCCGCCTCGCTGTCGGATACGGCGAGGTTATTTGCTGATAGGCTTGGCATCAAGATAAGGGAAGGGGTAGAGATAGGCGAGTACCCCCTGATAAAGTGTAATATCGGACGAAACGAATATGGAGAGGCGAAGCGAATATACCACCTTCCGATGGACCAGCAGTACGATACTGTTAAAATTGAGAGGGATAAGGGCGAGCGGTACGCCTTCACAGTCGCCGAGGCCGAGGATGCCGGCTTCCGCCGCGCCTACCGTTGGCACGGTGTGGGAGACGGCTGAGGGCTCGGAGGTCCGGTGGGTTGCTGGGGGAGACGGTTGGGGGTTGGGAGGGTCCGGTGGTTCGGTAGGTGAGACGGTTGGGGGCTGGGAGGGTCCGGTGGGGGTTGGGTTAGGTGTCGGCGGATATCCCAACTCGTGGAGGTAGGCAAAATTTGCCGGGCAGGGTCGGGGTAACGGGCTATATTATATAGAATAGGCCTTCCCCCTCGTCGGCGGGGCAGGTGGGCTGGGCGGTCTTGGTGGCCTGTTTTGGGCTAAAACCAGTGATTTTGGGGCCTCTTGACGGTTTTTGCGGGATATTTTCGTTTTTTTGTTTGATTTTTGCCTGTCGCTATAACATATTTAGTAGAAAGGGGTTATCCCTTTGCAGTACGAGCGGGGTCCAACTATCCGCAGTATACGGTTGTTTTTTTGTGGTTAAATAACGTGATTAAGTATAACGTATTTATAAAAACAGATACCTTAAATAATTTTAGGGGGTTTTAATGAACGACAGCCGCGAAGTGGCGGAAGCCTTGGCCGACATTCTTAGTGAGCCGGTAGACTACTACCCCGATGACATGGTTCCGCCGTTTATAGAGTCTCCTCTTGATTCTGCCAAATACGACAACGGGGACATGACTCTTGAGGAGGCGGTTGAGCTCAACGGCGGCCGTTTTTTTATGTGCAACAAGAGCATCCTGACCAACGAATGGTAGCGTAATGGCCAAAAAAGGGTATTATGATTTGCTGTTTGAGGGTGTTATGGAGTCAATTCTGTACAGCATCCCCAATATGTCCCACGCTAAAGCCCTGTGCAGGATAGTTCGGCGCTCAAGGCCGGCGATAATCCGGGGTTATATGGAGATCAACAGCGCTATAAAAATGGAGCACATGAAGGATGCCAAGGTGGTTATTGACCGCCATAAGTGTGCTGCGGCCATTATGGTTGCCTTTGAGAAGCGGCTGATAATTTTACATGAAGATGCCCAGTACGAGCCGTACCGTGAGAGGATAGCCATACACGCGGGGTTATCTGTTATGGGTACGTTTATGCGTGCCGGTGGCGGTGAAATGGCTGCATACCTTGAGAAGTACGGTGGTCTTGCCATGCCGAGCCCGTTGCGTGACGAGGGGTTGTATGAGAAAATTTGGGCTGTTAAGCTGCGCAAGGCGTACCGTGCCGGCGACAGGGATGTTGGGCTTACCGCCCTGTCGCTGTCCAATGAGTTGTTTTTGATGGAAAAACTCACCATAGAGGCGGTTCGAGGCGGAGTGGCTGGTTGATCCGGGTGGGTGGCATTCGTCTATATTATATGGAATGGCTCCCCCCCCTTGCCATCGCCGCGGTGGGCGGTCTTGGTGGCTTGTATTGGACCTTGAACTGCGTTTTTTGGGTGATTTGGGGGCATTGGCGGGTCTTTTTGCCCCGCCGCCCTTGATTTTTAACTGGTTTGATGTTATATTATAGGCAGGGAGTGAGTTATTGCAGTACGAGCGGGGTCCAAAAAACAAGGGGTGCAATATGCCGCCAGTGTTATGTGTTTCAGAAAAACAGGCCGGTCGCAATAGCGCCCTGCTGAAAATGTCGGAGAAACGGCCAGTCGAGAAAAATGCCGGCCGCCCTGATCCGTTGGAGGTTCTCCGGAAGAATCCTGGCGCATTGCTGACCGACGAGCGACTTGATATTTGGCCAGCCCCACCAATCGAAGCTATTTGTGAACCATCCACGGAGGCGAGCGTTGCAGCTGTGGTCAATGCGAGGCTTAGGGAGATAAAAGAGAAAGGAACTGCCTGGCGTTAAAATGCCGTTCAGCTTTGATTTACAACTTTGGCCCAAGTATCTTACCGAGAATGTTGCGCCCATATATGTTGAAGAAGCAGGCAAAGACCTTGTCTTTATCAAGAAAGAGGCGATAGGGCGGGTGACCCAGAGTTTCCCTTCCAGGATGAAATGGGCATGGGAGGCTTCGCGCGTTCACCAAGCATATGCTGGGTATGTGAAGCTCGCACTTTATATTCAACTGCATTTAGAAAATCCCTTGTTCGATTTTTATGTATCCAAATCAGACCAAAGGTTGTCACAAAATGCACAGAAGATTAATGAGCATTACTGTTTCGACATAATGTGCATGGTATTACAAGAACAACTGAAGAGGCCCCTAAACGAAGCCATATTTGAGCCGAACAAGGGTATGTTTCTGTTGGCCCTGACGCATATGATGAAAAATAGTGATCGTTATAAGCAGTATCCTAAATCAACCGCTCGATTTGCGAACATAATATATGAGATAGGGCAGATGTGTTTTAAGTAACTATTTACCCTGCGTGGCTCCAAATCCCCCCCCCCACTTGACAAACTGTACGGATGGTGTACCCTTACCCCCTACCTTTCAAATTATCCCCAATTATCCCCGATTGTACCCACTTTGCAAATTTTGCTTGACAACCTACCCCCTTAAAATTTACCGTTTGACTTTTTTGCGGCGTTATGGTTTATTATGGGTAGGAGGCGCGTATGGCGGCCAAGGCTCAAAAACCTGCGAAAAAGACGTCTGCAACCCCGACACCAAGGAAGCCCCCGGTGAGGTCTGCGGATGATGCGATGTGCGAGAAGCATAAGGCGTTCTGTGAGGAGTACCTCAAGGACCTTAATGCTACCCGCGCGTATCAGGCTTCGCACCCGGGGGCGGTGTCGTACTATGGCGCGGCCGCGTCTGCCTCGAAGCTTCTTAAAAATCCCAAAGTCTCCGCGTATATACAAGAGGTCCTGGCCGCGCTCCGGTCTGAGCGTATTGCCGACGCGAACGAGGTGCTGGAGATGCTGACGTCCACCGCCCGCGGGCTCAGCGAGTCGGAGGTGGTTGTCGTTCTTGGGCAGGGCGAAGGGCGATCTGAGGAAAAGACTGTCAAGAAACTGCCGGATCAGGTTGAGATGACCAAGGCGCAGGAGCTGCTTGGGAAGCGGTACGGGCTATTTAAGGAGTCCGTTAGTGTTGACCATACGAGCGGGGGGCAGCCGCTGCCACCGTTAATTATCCTGCCGGATAACGATTCATATAATCCCGTGGACGTGGACGAGGGGGACAATTGAATGGCGCGTATATGGGTATTAATCATATTGGCGGTGCTTATGGCTACGGCGACCCAGACTGACGCCCGCCCGAGGATTAGCCCGCAGGAGGGCCCGCAGTGGGATTTTTGCAGTTCCAAGGCGGATATAATTATTTACGGCGGCCAGGCCGGCGGCGGCAAGTCTTTTGCCACGGTGCTGCTTGGGGGCCGGTACTATGACCACCCTAAGCACCGAGCCATAATATTTCGCCGGACGCACCCTGAGATTGTCGCGGGCGGCGGCCTCTGGGACACCGCCGGTGAGATTTACCCTGCTATGGGGGGCGTGGGGAAAAACGAGAGCAAGTACGTGTTCCCGTCCGGGGCGCGGGTTGAGTTCTCGCACATGCAGCACGAGAACGACCGCTTCAGGCACCAGGGGGCGCAGTATTCTTTCATAGGGTTCGACGAGCTGCCGACGTTCGAGCGCAGCCAGTTTCTGTACATGATATCCAGACTGCGCCCACCGCCGGGGTTTGACCGCCGCTGCCGGATGGTTGCCACGTGCAACCCGGACGCCGACAGCTGGGTGGTGGAGTTCATTGAGTGGTACATAGACGAGGGCGGCTATCCCATCCCCAAGCATTCGGGTGTCATAAAGTTCTTCACCATAGAGGATAATAAGGTAGTTTGGGTGGACAGGAAGTGGCGTGGCCCAGACGGAGTAAAGCCGTTTAGTTTCACGTTCATATCGGCCTCCGTAGACGACAACCCGGCCCTGCTTGCCCGGGACCCTAATTATAAGCGCAACCTGTACGCCCAAGACCTCGTAACCCGCGAGCGGCTGCTCAAGGGCAACTGGCGGATCAGCTACACGGGCGGGATGTTTGACCCGTCGTGGTTCATTAAGATTCAGGCGTCGCAGCTGCCACAGGGGATTAAGATGTGCCGGTATTGGGACTTTGCGGCGACGGAGGTCAGGGACAATAACGATCCTGACTGGACGTCTGGGGCCTTGCTTGGTACTCATGCCGGGAATACCTATATCATGGACATCGTGCGCTTCCGCGCTACGCCCGGGGAGACGTTGAAGCGTGTGCGGGCGGTGGCGGAGCGGGACGGCCGGCCCGTTATGGTGGCGTGGGAGGAGGAGAAGGCGTCTGCGGGTAAACTTAACTCCCATCACATGATAGGCATGCTGGCGGGGTTTACCTGCAAGCCTGACCCGGTGTCTGGCGATAAGGTTGAGCGCGCGAAGCCCCTTGCCGCCGCCGCGGAGTTTGGGCGGGTGTATATCGTGGAAGGGGAGTGGAACAAGCCTTTCCTTGCCGAGGCCGGGAGCTTCCCCATGAAGAAGCGTGACCAGATAGACAGCGTGGACGGGGCACACAAGATGCTGACGGTTCTCAAGAGGGTATGGCCGGAGTGGTCTGCGGACTATATCCGCGAGCCAGGCCCCCGCGTTGATCTGACGAACCGCGCGGTAATGTTCAAAAATCTGCACGTTGGGGCGGTGGTCTGCGCGCCGGACGGTACGGCGGTTTACGCGGCTGCTGCGTACGACCCCATAGAGAGCTACCTCTGCGTGTACGAGGCCAAGCGGTGGCCCGACATCAACGCGGTACAGATTGCGTCTTACATGACCATGCGCTCGGCGCTACGCGTTGTGCATGGAACCAAGCTGCTCGGCAATGAGGATATGTTTGGAACCCCAGGCCAGCGCGGTATTGCCCAGCTTATAAATAACGAGCTTGGCGCCTTGCAGGTGCCGGTGCGGCTGTCCCGCGCTATGAAGCACGACGAGCCGGGCGCTATAGCGTTTATGGGCCAGATGTTCCAGGACGTGCACGTTGACGTACTGCACGGCGCCGCGGAACTGGGGGTGGCGGTCGCGGGGTGGTGCTATGAGGAGGGCGGCAAGCGTCCTGAGCGCGGGTGCGGGTACGGCGAGGCACTGTGCCTGATCGCGTCGGAGCTCCGTCAGCAGATCGTGGTACTTCGCGAGCGGAAGCGGGCCGATTATGCGGCGGCGCGGCAGCCGGAAAAGTCCGCAGGCGGGTGGATGGCGTCATAATGTCAAAACCTAACGGAGTAAATGTGCCGTCTGCGTACGGTGTGGAGTGGAGGGGGCGGGATGTTCGGGAGGGGATGCATAACTTCCGTGAGAACTTCGGCAAGATATTCCCCCAGCCTGATTGCCGGCGCGGGGATTGTGTGATGTCGAGGTGTCCCGGGCCGGAGAAGTGCGAGAGGGCGTAGTATCTAAACTTTAACCTTTTGGGGGTATGTAATGGAATTGAAGAGCGCATTAATAACACAGAAGTACACGCAGGTAGAACACGAGGATAATTACTCGTACAATGCCCCGCACCACTTCAAGGTTAAGCGGGTAAAGGACGGCGATGTCCTGTGCGAGGTTGACTTCCAAGAGGGGCCGATCAATGAGGTCGGCGTCAATGGCGTCTGTAACGAGGACCTGATCGCTATGGTGATCAGGCGGCTTGAGGGCTTCCAGGACAGCAGCTTCAAATGCCGGGAGAATGCGGTCGCCATTACGAAGTTCGAGGAGGGCTTGATGTGGCTGCGGAAGCGGACGATGGGCCGGGAGGCTCGCGGGGTGGAAGGGACGCACGTAGTGTAATTTTTGCGCGGCGTGGCGCTGCACAGAGTGGTCAGTTTTGAAACATATCGCAGGGAGCGACAGTTCGCAGGCAGGGATGCTTCACCTTGCCGCTGAGGGGGCAGCACCCTCCCCTGCTATAAGAAAGGCGGTGACTGAGTAGCAAGATATTCTTAAAATACGATGAAGCGACACAGAGTTTCCGTCAGGAAGACGGAGGCCTTGTGGTAGTTGCGCGCGAGGACGGCAGCGGGATTGACGTTAGCGGCCTGCCCGATCTTAAAGGTATGCTCGAGGAGAAAGTCGACAAAGTCACCACCGAGGGGGCGTTGCGCGCTTACACCGTATCCGCAGACGGCGAGCAGGGCACTACCGACGTCATAGCTGCCGAGGCCAAACCCGGCAGCATCGCCGCGCGGGACGGCCATGGGCGTATGAAAGCCGCAGATCCCGAGGCAGATAACGATGTCGTCAATAAAAAATGGGCCATTGAAAACGGCGGGATCAAGAACCACAGCAAACTGGAACGCCTTGGGTACGACGAGAGCGGACACGCGGGGTTTGCCAGAGGTACGCCGGACGGCGCGGCTATGGCCCTCGGAGACTTCGAGGCAGGGGATTACATCCCCGCGCGGGCGATTGATCAGGAGCTCGACGCGGAGACCGTGTCTGAAGAATTCCCCGATTGGCTGATATTACAGGAAGACGACGGGGCGATTTGGGATGCACTGCTTAAGGAGACTGCCGCCCGCGAACAGGCGGATGCCGCCGAGGCCGCAGCGCGGGGGCTTGCTGTCGCTTTGGTAGAGTATCTGATAGAAGGCATTAACGCGAAGATACCTAAACAGGCCAACGCCGACAACCAGCTCGCCGATAGAGATTTTGTAAACTCCTCTGTTGAAAATTTAGCCGCCAACGCCGTAACGCCGGACGCGGCCGGCAGCAGGCCGTGGAATAGCTTGGACGAACTCCGGGCGGGGCCGTGGTATCACCGCGGTGAGGACTATACCCCCACCAAGAACGACTACGCCTCGATGATCAACCAAGACCCCGCACTCGGCAGCATAGACCAGCCGTGGCGTGCGCGGCACGATGGTTTGCAGTGGATACCCGATTTTCCCATCAATAACTCTACGCTGACATCCGACCAGCTGGCGGCGGTAAACAGCGGCATTACCGCAAACCTCGTTAATCAGATAGCGCTTAACCTGCTTGCGATAGACGGCATCACCGAAGCCCTCGCCGGCAAGCTCGGCATCACCGCCCAAGCCGCCGACAGCGCGAAGCTCGGGGGGAAGGCGGCAGCGGAGTTTATCCCCGCGACATCGGCGACGTTTGCCGACGATGCTGCGGCGGCATCGGCGTCGGTCAGTAACCCATCCACCCTTATCCTCGCTAATGTATTGGCATAAGGAGACGACCATGGGAAAGAAAAAATTATACCTCGCAGGAAAAGAAGTGATCCCGTACTACGGCGGTAAGCGGGTGCGCGTGTTTTTTGCTGGGGAGGAGTATTCCCCGCCCCCTCCACCCGGCGGCGGGGAGCCTATGGCAGATGGGCCGTGGATTACTGGCTATACGGTAGCTACCCGTACGATATCAGGCGAACGCTTTGGCAATGCCGCGGGCACCGCGTTTGTGTTCGACAGATTACTTAATGATTATGTGGAGGCCGGAGTAGTATCGTGGAGCGATACATCGGTGAAACTTGACGCTGCATGGGATAACAAAAACGGAGACACCGCGGTATATCTTGTTACGCGCTCGGGGGTGCGGGGCTTTGGACATTGTATACCGTACACCGCGGCCCTTACGGGGAGCGTTATACGTGTTACGTATTTGCATCCTACTACCAATGCCGTGATGCAGGGCACGCTTACGGCGTTAGATAATTTATGCGGCACATCCGCAACGAGGACGGTCCGCCTAAACGGTACAAATGTAGCCGCCAATAGGTGGCTGGGGGTGGAGTTCGGGGCCGGGGTGTCGAGCACGTTGTTTAGCGCGGACGGCACCAACGCCCCCGGCGGCGGCGGTGGCGGCGGCAGCGGTGGCGGCAGCGATTTTTTAAGCGGATGCACATCATTTAATCAGCCGCTCAATTTATCTAACTTAACTAGTTTGGGCGGCACAGGAGGCTACGGCACCGGGAGCTGGGGCGGCAGCGGCCCCGGCGGCAGCGGTGGCGGCAACAATTTTCTAAGTGGATGCACATCATTTAATCAGCCGCTCAATTTAGCTAACTTAATCAGTTTGGGCGGTGCAGGCGGTGGGGGTGGCACTGGCACCAGTGCCGCTGACGGCGGCCCCGGCGGCGGCGGAGGCGGCAACAATTTTCTAAGTGGATGCACATCATTTAATCAGTCGCTCAATTTAGCTAACTTAACTAGTTTGGGCGGTGCAGGCGGCAACGGTGGTGGTTGTGGCAGCACCGGTGGCGTCGGCGGCACCGGCGGCAGCGGTGGCGGCAGCGATTTTTTAAGTGGATGCACATCATTTAACTATCCGCTCGATTTAGCTAAACTCACCAGTTTGGGAGGTGCAGGCGGTGGGGGCGTCGCGGGTGGTGGCTTCGTGAGCATCGGCGGCCCCGGCGGAGGTGGAGGCGGCAACAATTTTCTAAGTGGATGCACATCATTTAATCAGTCGCTCAATTTAGCTAACTTAACTAGTTTGGGTGGCAACGGCGGCGCAGGCGGACATGGCGGCCAAGGCAGCGCCGGTGGCGTCGGCACCGGCACCGGCGGCCCCGGCGGCGGCGGAGGCGGCAACAATTTTCTAAGTGGATGCACATCATTTAATAAGCCGCTCAATTTATCTAAATTCACCAGTTTGGGCGGTGCAGGCGGCGCGGGCGGCAGGGGCGCCACCGCCGGGGTAGTCGGCGGCGGCGGCGGCAGCGGCAGCGACGGCGGCAGCGGTGGCGGCAACAATTTTCTAAGTGGATGCACATCATTTAATAAGCCGCTCAATTTAGCTAACTTAATCAGTTTGGGTGGTGCTGCCGGTGGGGGTGGCACTGGCGGCAACGGTGTCAACGGTGTCAACGGCTACCCCGGCGGCAACGGCTTCTTGCGCAACTGCAAATCGTACAACACACGCATTACGCTACCGTCAACGCTAACCGCGCAGATAACCACGTCCGCCACCGCCGAGACGGGGTTCATGTTCGGCTGCGAATCTTTCGTTGCCGGCATTGTTATCAACAGTACCGCCGCGGCCCCACAAAATCGGGGCGGCGTATTAACCGTACCGCAAGATACACCTGCCGCATTACAAGGCGTCCCGCTCTACGGCGCCAACCGCGCGGCATGGCTCACCGCGCTACCCAATGTTACCAGCGGAGCTACCCGCCGCAACCTCAGGGACGGCGGGGCTTCACCGCCGGCGTAGACATGCCGGCGCATATTGTGTAGGAGTTGTAACTAATTATTAATACTGATACAAATAATGAAAGGTGTAGGGGGGATAACATGGTAGACGAACTGAACGCGGCGGCAGCGGCCGCGAAAGGGGTTGATACGATCATCGAACTGGCGGCGCTGGCGATAATAGCGTCGGTGCTGGCGATAGTGGCGATAACGTACCTTGTGCTGGTATCGCGCAAGACGCGCTTGGAGACGGCGGCGCGGGTGGAGTCGCGGAACGCCGAGGTGGTCGAAATCAACAACAATATAGCTTCCGCGCTGAAGGAGGCAAAGGGTGTCGGCAAATCCCTTGACGAACACCTCAGAGATCACGAGAGGCGGGACACCGAGATATTTACGCGCCTCGGAGAGATCGAGAAGAAGCAGGTTGACCGGGACCACTTCGACCGGATGCAGGAGAAGGTGCATAGCATTGAGGTTGTTGTCGTGCAAACGAACACCATGGTGAAAGATATGCGGGACTTCTACGCAGGCCGGGGGCGCGGATAATAATGAAAAAAGTGATAATACTCTCCGGCGGCGGGATCGGCGGGATCATCTCGGCGAAAGCGATGCAGGCCAACGCGGACGATCTGACAGCCCCCGACCTTATCGTCGGGACGTCTGTCGGGTCCATACTCGGGGCGTACCTTGCGCTTGGTAATAGCGCGGATGACTGCGAGCGGGTCTTCACCGGGTCCGCCAAGGTGATTTTCGGTAAAAAGGCATGGTTCCCGCCGTACTACAGCGCGGATAACACTTGTGACTACCTCAACCGTGATGTCTTCCGCGGGGCGCGGGTCAAGGATCTGCACGTGCCGCTGGTGATATCCACCTACGACATGGTGCGCGACAAGACGATTTACCGCAACTCCGACGGCAAGGGCGTCAACCCCGGCATGCTGCTCGCCGAGTTCATACGCCCGTCCTTCTGCGCCCCGATGTACTTCACGGCGGTAACGGTAGGGGAGATGTTACAAGTGCTGACAGACGGCGGGGTGGGGTACAATAATTTCCCCGTAATGCCGGCCTTCGCCGAGGTAAGCAAACGCGGGTGGGATAACAGCCCGCTGATGGTGTATATGTTTGGCACTGGGTTGCTCACGCACAAACAGGCCGACATCGAACGGGAGTTCAAACGGCTGTCCCGCGGGAACTGGTGGACCGAAGTCAAAGAGTATCTGTCGCCCATGCAGGGCGGCGCCGCGCGGAAATCGTCGTACCAGGAGCAAATCGACGCGGCGATGGCGGTGGGGATGTCGGCGGACAACGAAACCGAAGTGCATTACTTCGATGCGAGGATCGAAAAGGAGTACAAGCTCGACAGCTTAGCCGACATGGCGAAGCTTAGCGGGCTGCCGGTTGAAAAATGGTATTGGACAACCTAACCATGAGGAGGCGGGGGATGAAAACAGTAACGCTGGTAAGAAAGATCGGCACGGCCTACGGCACGTTCGGCACGTTGATGATCAACGGGGCTTTTTGGGCCGACACGCTCGAAGAACCGTGGAAGGATAATCAGCGGTCCGTCAGCTGTATCCCGGCGGGCAGGTACATCTGCAAGCTGCAGACGCGGCCGTCTAACGGCAAGCAGGCCTACTACGTGCAGGACGTGCCGGGCCGGACGGGCATACTGATCCACAGAGGGAACACCATCGACGACATCGAGGGGTGCATACTGCTGGGGACGGGGCACGGGATCATCAAAAACAAGTGGGCGGTAATCAACAGCATGGTCACCGTTGAGACATTCGTGTCGCATATGCGCGGCGAGGACTTCGAGCTGGAAATTGTAGATCAGGGTACGCCGGGGTACACACCGGCACAGACCAAAGACTGCGATGACTGCAAGGCCAACGCGGCTGTTAAACTTTTGACGGAATTGGTGAGGGGGGCATAGATGATTACCACCCCCGGCAGCTACAAGGAGCGGATGTCGAGCGATTACGAGTTGGCGCGCAACGTGATCAACGAGGCGGGCCGCGCCGTATCCGCGCGCTCGAATGACCGCAGCCGCTGCAACAAAGCCCGCTCGATGTATTTTGGCGCGAACAGCGGGCAGTGGGACGCCGAGGACCTGAAGGTGCTGTTTGAGCAGGGCCGCCCCGCGACACAGTTTAATGTTATTGGCCCCAAAATAGATGCGCTGGTCGGGTCGCTTGTCTCTGACATACCCGACCTGTCGTGGGCGCCGGTGCAGGGCGAGGGTTCGCATGTTACGGAAGCTATTGCCGAGGCGTATTACTCTGACAAGGAGCTGTTCGACTACGACTCTACCATCAACGACGTGTTCCTTGACGCGATTATCCATTCGGGCTGCGCGTATCTGCATGTTAATAACTGGTATGGTTCCAAGCGCATCCGCCTGAGCCGCGAGGAGCCCGGGCGCGTGGTGTTTGATCCTCGCTGGACGACCAATAACGACCGCGATTGCGAACTCCTGTACAGGTTCCGCTACCTGACGCCCGAGCAGCTCAAAGACGAGTACAGCTTCAAGAGCGACGAGATAGAGCGGCGGATCAGGGAGATGAAGGCCAACCCCCTTGAATTTCCCAGCGGCGGCCGGCAGTCCAAGCAGCACCTTGATAATATAGTGGGGGATGAGTACAAGATCGTTGAGAAGCACTACCTTAAACGCATTAAGGGCAACCGCCTCATTGGCCGCCGCAGGGATGCCCAGCAGTGGGTGGTATTCCCCATCAACCGGGACGAAGCGTATTGCAGTTACTTTGCCGAGCTTAATAATATAGACCCCTTCAGCATAGAAGAGTCGCCCTACGAGGACAGGATGCACTATGTTACCACGGTCTGCGAGTCTCTCCAGATGTCGCTCGTGGAGCATGGCAAGAGCGATGTGCAGGTTAACGGGCTGCCGTTTTACCACCTTACGGCGAAGCGCCAGGGTGGTCAGGATATGGGAATCGTGGAGGATTTGATTGACCTGCAGCAGACGATTAATAAGCGCGAGTCCCTCATTACCGAGATGATCGCCTCGGCGGGCGGCGGGGCGACGTTTTATGATGACGAACTCTTCCTTAAAGCCGGATCCAAAGAAGAGTTCGCGAAAAACAAAAACAGGCCGGGGCATCCGTTCTTTGTCCCCCTGTCGCACTCGCAGCGGCCTTATATGCACTTAGCCAACAATCAGTACCCGGATGCGGCGTTTAATCAGAGCGCGCGCATGCTGAAGGATTTTTTGCCGTTGCTGTCTCGCGCGTCGGACGCGCTGAGCTCTATCACGGAGAGCGGGGACAGCGGTATTTTATTTGAGCGTAAGTTCCAGCTCAACCTTATTACCAACACCGGCTTTAATCGCCGGATGCGTCAGTTTATTAACAACATCGGCGAGGGTTTCTTCTACCAGTGGCAGATTAACAACAGCGGCGCTCCCCATACGGTTGAACTCAAGGGCGGGCGGCGTCTCACCCTCAATCAGCCTGGCGAGGGCGGGGTAGTGCATAATTCCGTTGAGGACCTTCCGCGCTGCAGGGTGGTAGTAACCGAGAACGCGAAATCTCCGACGTTCACGGCACGCCAGCAGGGTTTTGCCGGCGAGATGCTGCGCAACCTCGATCCGTCCGTATCGCCGGAACTGCACGCAATCATGCAGACGACACTAATGAATACGCTCCCGATACAGGCTGACCAGCAGGACAATATTAAGTCGGCGTGCGAGCGCGCGATTATCACCGGGCGGATGATGCAGATGAAGAACATCTCCGCTTTGCAGGTGGCCCTGCAGAGCGATACGCTGCAAGGCCAGCAGATACAGATGTCGCTTGATCAGATGTGGCAGCAGCAGGCGATGGCCCAGCAGCAGCCGATGATAGGCGGCGCGCAGGGGGTTGATCAGGGCGCGTATCCGGTGCAGTTCCCGCCGCCGGAGGAAGAGCAGTATGCGGGCGATCCGAGAGTAAACCATGTAAACACGCCTGAAGCGGCGCAGATATCCGACCTCATACAATCGCCGGGTGGCGGGGGTGGGATGATGCACACACAGCCGGGGATGGCATAGAAACAAGGAGTGCAGTATGGGTACAGAAGTGCAGCAGGAGAATTTGGTGTTCGAGAGCCAGGAGGCGTGGGACGCCGCGGTCGCCGCAGTGGACACGAGAGACCCCGCCTCAGAGGACCAGCTTGAGCGGATACGTAACGCCACTATCGGCGCGAAGGAAGAGGTGCAGGGCGGTACGGCTGACCCGCAGGAGGCGGAGCTCCCACAAGAGCCCGTTGCCGCGGAACAGCAGCCGGCGGCCGAACCTGCGACCGAGCCCGCACCGACGGCGGCCCCTTTTGAGCTTACCCCTGAAAAAATGCGCGAACTCGGCCTTTCCTACAAGAACGCCGAGGAGCTGCTCAAGGGTGCTGCCGAAAAGGAGCGCTATATCGAACTCCAAAAGGAGAAGGAGAGGAAACTTCGCGAGGAATTAGACGCGCTGCGCGCGCAGGCGGCACAACCGCCCGCCCGGCAGACACCGGTCCCGCAGGCTTCCGCGCCTCCCCCTGCCGCCAACAACAGCACTATCACCGTCGAGTCTGCGCGTCAGGCGCTGGCGAACGCCAAGACTAAGATTGCGGACCACAGGGCCAACAAACCCGAAGGCCCCTATGACGTCGATGCGCGCGAGGCCTGGCACGATAAACTGGCCGAACTTATGGAGGAGCAGGCGGAGGCGAACATCCAACTCATTGACCTTGTGTCACAAACCAAGGGCGGGGTGGACGCGTACCATGCACAGATGGACGCGCAGCGCAGGCAGCAGGAGGAAGCCGCCGAAACGCAGCGCCTTCAGCAGGCGCTCGTCAAGGAGCGCGCCGAGATGGACGCCATTGGCAACGACCCGGAGTTTGCGGAGTTCAAGATGTCGAAGCCGTCGGCTGACGTAAGACAGGAGTACGAGAGGTGGGGCGACGACGTGGCGATGCTGTTTTATAGCCGCCCCGCCAAAAACGCGGACGAGGTAAATATCGCGCTCCGCGAGCTCGAACGGCGCTCCCCCGACTTGATGGCGAAGTGCAGGGAGCGCGGGGTGCCCCCCGTGCCCTCTCAGGACGTACAGAGGTATCTGCAGCTCCAGGATATGCTGGACTACCGCGACGGCTATTATATCGACCCCAACACGGGCAGACATGAGCAGCATAAGCGGTATGACCAGGCGAGCGGACAGCTGGTACCTGCCATGCTGCCGGACCTCAAGACGGCGATACAACAGCACCGTCTTGCCACCGGTTTTTATAAGGATAAAGCGAATCAGGACTTCCAGCGCGGCGCGCAGTCTTACGCGGCCGCGATGACGAAGCGCGATCCGTCGGTTACAGAGTTAAACAATCCGTCTACTATGGGGTCGTCGGGCGCGCACGGCGTTGAATGGGCGCAGGGCGTTATTGAGAGGATCAACCCAGAGGAGGCGATACGTAATGCCAGAATGGGCAGTCCGTCCATGCTGGAGGAGATGAACAGGGCCCGTGCCGAGGTTGGCTATGGGCCGATAACAGTCACTTAATTAAGGAGGGATTTTTATTTATGGCTACAAATAATTCAACCAACTCTCAGGGGATAAATGCCCCTGCGCGGCTGCCGGAACAGTCGCGGAAGGTATTCATGGCCAAGGAGCTTCAGGCGAAGACCGCGCTTGATGACTCTATTTACACGACGTCGGTGGGTATCCATACCACCGAAAAAAAGATGTTGCCGGACGCCGTCTTCCTCGACATTGCGGAGGTTGACAAAGAATCATCTTCCGCCACCACCGGACGCATTACGATGGTGTACCCGCTGCGCGAGCCCGGCGTGCTCGGCAGCGACCGGGCGATTGGGCGCGAGGAGACGTTCGAGACGAAGGCCGCCGAAGTGCACTGCAACAATAACCGCAAGGTTATCGTGAACCCCGGCTACGGCAAGGAGGAGATTGAGATGGGTTATCTCGACCTCGTCGAAAAACACAAGGACGGCCTTGCCCAGTGGGCCAAGGACGACTTTGGGCTTGGCTGCCGCCGTGCCCTTGTGGAGACCTACGACCACGTACTGTCTGATCCGCACAATGACGACAGTGCCACGGACACATCGGATATCTGTCAGCCGAGGTGGAACTCCAATGTGTTCGTAGCGGGGATTAAAGGCAACGCCAAATCGCAGCCTCTATACGATCCTAATGTCGCTACCCACACACAGAACATCACCACCGCCATAAAGGGGTTGGGCCAGGCCAACGGCGTTTATGGCCGCATCCTCGACAGCGTGGCGATGGACGAGCTGATTAACTTCGCGACTAAGAAGCGCATTACTCAGCTGTCCCTCCCCGTAAAAGGGGGGAAAGGCTGGGTTCTCACCGTGTCGGACCTGCAGGCCGCGTACATCAGCAACCCCGCGTGGTCCAAGCACAACCTCGGCAGCAGGTGGGTTGACGGGGGGGCAATGCCGGAAAGCGAAAAAATGGGCTGGCCGGGCGTTATCGGTTCGTACCGTTGTCTGCTCATCGTTCAGGACATGATGATGCCGACGCTCAAACTCGGCATTGCAACCGAGACAGGGGCACCTGATCTGCTTGTCGCAAAGTACGTGATGCACGGCGATACGGACAACCGCGACAGGGATGGTTCCGAGGGCGCGCTTGATCTTGCAATTCTGCACGGCAGAGCCGCCCTGTACAAGTGGGAGCCCCAGAAGTGGATGCCGATCAAGGACCAGGAAGACTACGGCAAACGCGTTGGCGCCGGCATCGCCCAGGTTCGCGGTATCGGTATCCCGATCTACAGGTACAACTTGGCGAATCAGGAGGAGGCTAACGGTAAATCCGGGACCGCTTTCGAGCAGTTCTCGAGCGTGCTGGCGATCTGCGGGTTGCCCAGCACTGTCCCGGCATAGCCGTTAGGGGCGTTGGGTGTTTAGTATTAAAGGGCCGCTCTGACTGTACAGAGCGGCCATCAATCACATAAATATTAAAAAGGAGATGTAGAATGAAAGTATCCGGTCTTACCATGAAGAAGATAGTGGCTCGCGCAAAGATGGTGGGGTATGTGTTTATTGAAATAATGTTGCTCAACGATGCGTTCAACCGCGTGCAAGGGGCGCATGTCCTGCGGGCCAGCCGAACAATTGACAGCATAACAAACACTGAGAAGTTTGACTTCTATGTGGATGGCGGCCCGCTCAATTTCACATGGGACGACGACCGCGGCGGGTCGTACTGTCAGGTGCTTGACTGTGCCCATAACCGCCGCTTGCTGCGCGGCCACTATAACAATAAAGGGTTCGAGTTTGCTGATAAGGCGCAGGGCGCGCAGGTTATGGCAGGGGAGCCTGCGCCGGGGATGCCGAACGGGCCCGCATCTCCTCCTCCGGCCAACGAGAACACCGTTAATCCCACTGCAGAGATACTCGCTGAACTTCAAGCGGAGCGCGCGAAGAGCGCGGCGCAGGCGGCTGAGCTTGCCGAACTTAGGAAAGCTATGGGCGATAAAGCGGCAAAACTGCAGGAGATGGCGAACAGGAACAGTACGCCGCCGCCGGTTCAGCCTCCCGCACCGGTCTCTGCCCCTCCGCAGTATCCGGTGAAGACTCCGCCCCCCGGTCCGGGCAGCAAGCCCCCTCGCAAGGGCCCGTCTAACCCGATGGTTGTGAGCGAGGCGAAGTAACCATGACGACCGAAGAATTGGTTGACGAACTGACCGCGCGGTTCACGGGGTGGTCCACGGACGGGCCGCAGGGCGTGCTGCCGTACCTGAGTCAGGCGCAGGATCTTCTGATGGCTTGCGAGAGCCATCAGACCCTCGCGTTTGACGAGAACGGCGATATGCTGACCCTTGAGACCGAGGCCGGCAAGAAACTCTATTCTCTGCCGGATAACATCTGGCGGGTGAGCGGCGTTATGCTCCCGGTTCTCCGAGGGCATCACGGACTTCGCGGTGCCCCCATAACGATCGGCGGCGTTGACTACTGGGCGGTTAAACTGCTTCGGACGCAGGATTATGTATCGCACGATAACCCCGCGAAGGTGATCTTCTCGGAGGATCCGAAAGGGCTGGCGTTCGTCTTGCGGGCTTACGTGCGGCCCAAACCCCTGACATCGACGCGCGTGGCGCACGTTATTCCGCAGCCGCTTGACGGGGCGTACCTGCTGCCCGCCACAGCGATGCTGATTGACGGGGTACAGAACGGCAACGCGGTCGAGGCGCGGCGGGTGATAGAGAAGGAACTGAAGCCGGAGTTTTGGGCGCAGATGAATAAGGGTGAACAGTCAGAGAATATTGAACCCGTAAGAAGGGGGTTTTAAAAGTGCGCAAGACGACCGACCCCAAAGAACGCAAATACCTTGCCGACCGTGAGTTCAATACTTTCGGGCGCGGGGCTATTGAGGACGCCCCTGCCGAGCTTCTGTATGGCAAGGGCGCGATTGCGCAGGGGTTCAACGTCAACTGTTTTAAGGGTTACGTTGAGGGGCGCGCGGGGTCGAAGCTGTTTAGTACGGCGAAGACGCCAATAGCTCTATCGATGGCGAACGAGCACGGCCCTGTGGACGGGACGGTGTATAAGCCGCCACCTATGCCGTCAGACGCACAGGATCCGCGCAGGATTATGTTTGGTCCGTATCTACCGTCGCTGTTTGAGCGTATCCGGTATGTTGAGTGGCCGGACGGCGACCGGGATGTGATCACCCGTATTATCGGGAGCGCCCCCCCGCAGAAGGGCTTTGTGGTTCAGGCGGAGAGCGGCCACCCCCACGGGCCCGCATTGCTTTCCAGCATCAAACTTCGCACGGCGCCGGATATAATGGTTTGGCATAATGAGTTTCAAATATGGGTGCGGTTAGAGAGCGGGCAGCTGAACACTTCTCCGTGGAACATCCCCGAATGGGCGCGGGTGTACCCGTTGGACGATATGGCGAACAGCCCGTTCAGCTGCGGCCGCAGCGCGTTTATAGAGGACCGCACCGGAGGGTTTATCTATAACCGGCGGGATGATTTGGTGTGGTGGCGCAGGACCGGCGGGATATTTCGCTGGATTGCCGACGAGGGCGTTGTGTTCCGTGTGAACAACGACGCGCCGGTACAACGGCCGCAATCTCCCGCGCAAGGCGCGGAGATAGCGCACGAGTACCGGTATCTGATCACCGGTTTGCGTATGCGCGGCAAATCAAGGTTTGACGGGGGCGTTGTGGATTACGAGACGCCGCCGCAGGATGCTTATGGCGTCCATTTTAACTCTTCCCCCATAGGCAAAGACCGTACCGCACAGTTGGTATTAACGCCTCAGCCAGATGTGGACACGCGCACGGTAACGCATCTTGGGGTGTACCGCACGCTTGATTTGCGTGCAGACCCCCGAATAGTAGACGGTACGGAGATGTTTAATATGAGCGACGAGTACGCGCTCGTGGCGGACATCCCCCTGACACCTGTTATAATGGGGCGGTTGGAAGGCAATACGCTCACGGTCACGCAGGGCGCATTGCCGCCGTGGTCCAAGAAGATGTACCTAAAATTTGGCGACTCGGCGGCGTTTGGTTTGTCGGATGTGGCACCAGACGGAAAATCCGCAACAATAGACAGCATAGACAATCCGGGCAACGTGAGCGGTGACGGCGCGATAGCCGCCGGCTGGGCGCAGATAGTCGTAGCCGCCAACGTGGTGACGGAGGCGGGCGATACGCTGCGGATAGACCACAATACAAGCGTATTCGAAGGGCGTGCAGAAGACTTGCTTGGGCGCCCGGTGTTTTTATCGGACGGAGAAGCGTATAGCGTTGTGAGTATCACACGTGCGCCTTACACCGGTGCGTTAATGGTTAAATTGAGCCGCCGCGTAGTTGGCATTGGCGGCGCCGTGCAGTACGCGGCGGCCTTCATGGTTGGTATACCTTCGGCATTTACCGACAATCTCCCCGACGAAATTAGCGATAGCGCCCCCGAGGCCCCGGCGCTGCGCCCGCGCCTGCACACGTGGACCCTAAACACGATGTACCGCAAGCCGTTGCCGGATTGCAATATCGCCGCGGCGATACCGGGCTTCGTGGTTTGCGCGGTTTCCGGCGAAAGTAAACTTTACCATACGCAGGCCGACGAGATGCACGGCCCTGAGTATTGGGGCAGCCACAACCCGTTGCAGACCAATACGCAGATGGCGGACGGTATAGAACACGTAGAGGTGTTTCCTGATGTGGTGGCGGTGTTCGGAGCAAAGACTACGTGGCAGTTTCTGGCGGGGTCATCAAGCGACACCGTGCCGCCCATGCTGCCCAGTATTAATATCGTCGATTATACCATCGGGTGCAAGGAGTACCGCAGCATCCGGCGCATATCCGGCGCGGAGGTTATCCTTGTTACGCGGGAGGCCGAGACGCCGGGGGTGCGGATATTTAACGGGCACCGCTATAGCGACAACCTCCTCGTAGACAATACCCTTGGAATGTCGCGCAATAAGAACCGTATGCGGGCCACAAGAGAGACTGTGGCGGTGTACGGCGAGGAGATCGGGTATATCGCGTGGCGCGCTGAAATAGAGGACGGCGGGGCCGAGAACGAGCATTTAAAGACGCTGACGTCTTATTGCTTCCGTCTTGCGGTGCGGGGCGGGCAGGGCGGCGGGCAGACGGAGTACGGCGGCGAGCGCTGGCTCTGGCCGGATGCCGGCGCGGCGTCTGTAGCGTCGGGTTACGACCCGGACGGCCAACGGCTAATTCTGATCGAAGACGCGCGGACCGGGAACTTTTACAGAATAGGGCTTGCGGAAGTATGGGCAGACAGAGAAGGGGAAAACGGCGGGGAAGGGTACGACATCCCGACGGCCATTACGTTGCCGGCGATAGCGGATGGGTACAAGTGGCAGCGTCACTTAGAGACGCATATAGCTATGCGTCCCTGGATGACTACGTACCGTGGTATACGCGGTTTCACTATGGACGGTTTCAAGATTGCACATCAAGCCTCGCTCAAAATATTCGAGGATGGTGAGGTGGTAGCGGAGGCGTCGGCGCTGCGGGATATAAACCGCAACGGGGATTACGCTTATCTTCAGAAGATAGATGCACGGCGTATTCAAGAGCGGATTGAAACTACAACGTCGGCATATAAAATTTCGCAGGTCGTAACGAAGGTGCAGACGTCTGACCGTGAGGCGTTACCGGGAAACAACGAGGCGTCAACGGTCAAGTATCAGCGCGAGTGGCGGAGGGCGCTTGTATTATTATCGCGCAACCGCCCGTACCCGGCGTATAACCGCGCCGACGGCAACGACGCAACCGGCGGGCCGATACACAAGGCAGACGGGCCGTTTGGCCGCGTGGGCGAGGCGTTTTGGCCGGAGAACTACGCAGGCATTCCCGCCGCGTGGCGGTTGACGCTGAACTTCACGCTGTCTATGTGGGTGCGCCCTCTCGAATCGGGGCGTTTATTTATGGCGTCGGGCGGGTTCCCTATCCCGCCGTCGCGGGGGTTCGGCCTTGAGCTGGAATACGACCGGCCTTCCGGCAGGGTACGCTTTACGCGCGGGGCGGTGATATTGGAAGCGCCGGTGCAGCGCGGAGAGTGGGCGCACATCGCCATAGTTACCGGCTTCGGCAGGGTATCGCTGTACATCAACGGCCACCAGTCGAGCACGACCTCGCGGCGCTTCAGGCTCGCGATGGGCGAGATGCGGATAGGGGACGGCCGCCGTTCCGAGATGTTTGACGTGCGGGTTGTTTGGGCGGCGGTGTCGCCGGAGTCGATACAGGCATACATAGACGCGGTCAGCCGCGGCGGGGAAGGGTGGCTGCCATGAGCGGACGCACAGGCATACCGAAATTACCGGACGCGAAAGACCCGCTGTTTAATGAGCGGATATTGAGCGCGATCAGGGACATATACAACCGCCTCGGCGCTTCAACGGCGCCCGCCAGTGCGCGGCGCCCGCAGGGCCGGGGGACAAACGGAGGGAGAGAAAGATGATAGGTAATCACAAGTGGATAGCCGAGGCGCAGCGGCAGGAGATGGAGCGGCGGCTTCAGCGCCGCGGGATGCCGAGCTACACCCAGCGCCCGCTGTCTGAACGGCAGGGAATCTCGTACACCGGCACGAACCCGGATGGCACGGTTGACAGATCGGCTCCGGCGGGGTTCGGCATGACAGACGGCCAGCCGCACGTCTTCCACCAGGGGGAGGTGCGCGTGCAAACGCCTGAGAATACGCTGTACCTGAACGCCGGCATTGCGCCTCAGGCCGCACCCGAGGCGGTAGGGCGGTTTATGGGGCCGCGCAGGGCGATGGGAGGAATGCCGTCGTTTCAGGCCGGCGGGAATACTATTGGGGCGCCGGAGCAGCCGCCGCCAATACAGCAGCCGGTTCAGCCACAGCAGCAGACGCCAGCACAACAGCAGGCGCAACCGCAGCCCCGCGCGCCTCGATTCGTACAGCCGGCGATTAATGCCGCGCGAAGGGCGCAGCAGTATATCACACAACCGTTGAACTCGCCGAGAATGGCAGGTTTAAGTAAAACGGTTGCCGGTACGGACACGGGCGCACAGCCGGCCCCGCCAACCTCGGCTACCCCCGCGATGGATACCATCAGCAATAACGAGGGAACGACGGGCCAGGTTAAAGAATCGGTTGTCAAAATACCTGAACCCACAATCTTGAACCCGGAACGCGCCGCCAAGCGCAAGTGGTACAATGAAGGGTATCAGGGCGGCGTCAGCCTGGACGAATTGCGGGGGCAGGCTAAAAACCGCCCGTGGCAAACTCAAGACACGGACGAAGTAACGCCGCTCGACCTAAATGCGAACGCGCAGATGGGCCTTGATCTTATTAACAAGCAAGACGTCCCCTCGGTTAGCTACGACCCTAATACAGCCAACCAGTATTTAGATCAGATAAACACGGCTTGGGCGCCGAATAATCTGCGCGGTGCGGAGGGATCGTACCGCATAAACGAACTGCGCAGACAGGCGGCAGAACAACAGGCATATCAGCAGCACATGCAGGCGATGCGCGGTACAGACGCAAACGCGGCGTGGGCGCAGAATGCGATGCTTCAGGCACAGCAGGATCGCGGTATCAACCAGTTCGCGGCAGAATACGCTTTCGCGCAGGATAAAGAAACGCGCAGCCAGTCGTTGGACTTGGCGAGCACGCTTCTCGCATCGGGTGATCCGGGGGGCACGGCGGAAGCTGTTCGGATAATGAAATGGGCTTTCCCCGGATTAGAAACGTCCGCGTTTGAGGGCATGGTGCAGGATGCGACGGCGAGCGAGTTCCTGAAAATGGACGCGCTCGCCGGTACGATGCGTGATAAGTCCGAGGCGGACATCGCCAGCGCGCTGAAGGCGGCTTACGGGAATAAGTATTCTGACGACGTTTACGCAGGGCTCGCGGCGCAGGCGAAACTAACTGAATCGGAACTGCGCATGGCGGAGTACCAGAGGACCGACCCCCGCTGGGTGGAGATTCAGGCGATGCCGAGAGGAACGCCGAAAGAGCGGGATGCCGCAGGGACGGCTGCCTGGGACTGGTGGCTGGACTATACGAATCAGGATAATCTGACCGGCGGCGCTCCGGCCCCTACAGCCCTTGAGATTTTAAATTCGTCCGGCGCCGAAAGAGGTACAGCGGCGCACAGCACCTCGGTAGAAAAATACGCCAATTCGATATTGTACGGCGAGGACGGTACCCGGCGGTTGGCTTCGTCGTTGATGAGCAGCCTATCTGAGATAACGGATGCAGGTTCTCGGGCAGATGTTATTCAGTATTTAGTAGAGAAGGGCGCCGTCAAGGAGCATCCGCTTGAGGAGCGGACAGGAGCCTATAACAAGACTTACGGGTATCCGAAGCTGGATGCGGCACACAAAGACCATAACCTCGTATTGCTAAACGTCAACGGCCAGATGCAGCTTGGCAGGGTTGTTGATATAAGCGAAGCTAAGGCAAACAATAGCGCCAACAAAACCAAGGTCTACACAGTGTTGTTCGAGGACGGTAGGGAAATGGAGTACAACGCCGCCGACAATACCAAAAAAGTAGTGGAAAGGGAGGTTAAATAACCATGACAGAATTAATAACAGGCGGGGCGTCCCTTCTCGGCAATCTGCTGAGCGGGTATTTTCAAAACCGGGCGGCCGATAAGCAGAACGCGCAGCAGTTGAGACTGGCGAATGTCGCCAGAGAAGACCAGCTCGCGCAAAACCGGTTCAACAATAAGCTGGCCGTGGAGGACCGTGAGTTTCGGGACAAAGAAGCGATGTTCGATAAACTGATGGCGCGGAGAAACGCAACGGTGCAAGACCGGCAGCTTTCCGGCCAGCGTACAGATAACCTTATCGCGCGGCGCGCCGCGCTGTTTGGGGGGAGGTAAGATATGAGCTATTACGGATACACGCCGGTACGGAAAGATTACTCCTATATCGCGCAGGCGGGGAAGGATTTGGGCAATGTTGCTGCTGGGGTTGTGGACGAGGTGGCGGCTCGGGGTTCCGAGAGGCGGGCAGGTGATGACATTGCCGGGCAGGTCGGGGCGCTGTCGGAAGATCGCAAGGGCCTTTCAGACGATTTACAAAAGCAATATCTTGGTGCGATGTACGTGGACCAGATTTTTGCGAACGAGGAGCCGGGAGCCGCGTTGAAGGCGGCGCGGGCAATGGCACAGCGGCGCTTTGGCGAGAGCGACGCTAAATATACGGAACGCATGAAGACAGATATCCTTCCGAAGTTTGAGGAGTACCGGAAGCAGCTTGCGGCGGCGAAGCAGGGCGCGGCGAGCCGTGCCGCCACCTCACAGGCTTTATGGGGCGATCGTTCGGCCACAGGGCAACAGCCCGCGCCCGCGAACGATGCCGTTTTGCCGCAGGCCGACGGGCCTCGTGCTGTGCCATTCACAGGCAGTGCTGTCGCCGGACAACAGCCGCTGCCAACAAGCTATGTTGAATCTACGCAGCGGCATAGCGACCCCTCGTTCAAATACCCAACCCCAGCCGGCGATATGCCATCTAATAGCGTGCCCGCCGAACAACCTGCAGCGCCCGCGCCGGTACCCATTAATCAACCGCAGGCCCCGCAGAGCGCGCCGGTTGCGAGTAATACAGGGGTTGATTGGGGAGCTACCCGCGAAAAAGTGATCCGCGGGCTTATAGAGGGATCCATTAGCAAGGAGCATGCTGAGCCCGCCCTGGCATTCATTGACAATGAGATAGCTAAGTTAGACGCGGAGAAAAAGGCGCAGAGAGAAGAGGACAGGGACGACAAAAACCGCACCCATCAGTCGGGCCAAGCCAAGCTAAACCGCGATCATCAGTCGGACCAAGCTAAGCTGAACCGCGAGCATAAGACGAACGAAAACGCGCTGAACCGCACCCATCAGGAGAAACTGGCAGATAAGAAGGCGTCAAAGAAGAGTGGTACAGCGGGGAATAAACCAATGAACGAAGCCCAGACGTTGCAGGCCCTTGAGCGGGCCGAGGCCCGGCGACAGAAACTTAGGGAGGCATATAGGGATGTTTTTGCTATTGCAACCACCGGAAAGGGGAACTACACAGTCACCCGCACAAACGGCACATCGGTGGAGATCAATAAGGACAATGCGGCATCAAAACTGCCCGGCATAATAAGTGATCTCAGAGATGCATACGAGAACGCTGACAGGGTCATGCGAAGACATTTGGAGAATAACCCTTACTATGTTGAAGATTATGAGTTTGACCTTGATGAAGCCATGAAAAAATATTCGCTTCCCACTAAGCAAGTGCAGAAGGTAGATCCAATGGATTACTTCAACACGCTTCCTAAAGATGTGCGGAAAACCATAAGCAGCATGGCCAAGGGCGACAATAACCAAATAGCAAAGTTATTGCGTGATGGTGTTACGGTCAATGGTCGGGCGTACCAACTTAAAGAAGAATAGGATGGTATTAAATGGCAGATAATTTTAATGATTTCCTTCGTCGGTTTGGGGAATACATCGTGTTAACGCCGCCGGCTGAAGACGCCGCGCCGCCTCCGCAGTCTTTAGGCGCAGGCCTCGCTGCCGGCAAGGGCATGAATAACCCTCGCGCGTTTAACCCCCGCGAGAGCGAGCGCCGTGTACTGCAGCAGGCTGGGCTGATGGACGCGCCGCCGCCGGATGCAGATGCGCCATTGCCACCGGAAATTCCGCGTCCTTCGGCCCCAGCGTCATCCACAATGACGCCGTCCCCGCCGCCAGCCACCACTATTACGCCTCGACCGGTCATTGACCCACTGCGCCCACAGGCGCCCTCTGCCCCGGATGTAGAGACTGTGGTTACCGAGATGCGGATGCCCCCGGTGGTAGCCGACCGGTTGGTAATGAGTGATGCCGAGGAGCGCGGGTCCAAATGTTCCTCAGGTTTGTTTGGCCGTGGTATCGACGGTGTGGTCATAGCCGAGACTAACCGCCTCCTCGGCAATGAGGCGCGGCGGCGCGGCGGGGCGATAGAGCAGGGTGCCATTGCATTGCGAGAGGGGATTACCCCTGCGGCGGTGAGTGAGGGGAGCCGCACGGCGGAGAGAATACCCGGTTTCCGGGAGTGGCTTGATGAAACGCGAACAGCGCGTTCGGCAAACCCGTTCCTCCAGCCGCCCGCAGATATGGTCGGCGGGCTAAAGCAGCCGGAGCGCGAGGCGCTGTCGGCTTATATAGCGTATGAGAGCATAGCGCCCCGCGAGGAGCGCGGCGCGGCTGTGAGAGAGGCGGGTATAGCGCGGGCGCGAAAGGCGGACGAAACGGACCCGCTGTTCCTCCGCGCGGACCAATTACAGATGAATCTTGCCGAGATTCGCGATATGCCGAAAAGCGCGCGCCGCTCGGCAGCCTTGGGCAATATAGGCGGTAACGCAGACTTTCTCGTGGCCGACGCGCTTGAGACGGCTATGGACAGCAAGAATGAGTTTGCAAAAGAACGCCTGGACCACGCCCTGAGGATACAGCGAGGCGTTCGCGACGAGATGGGTGACCACTCAAAGAGTATGGAGAATGCCGGGTGGTTTGATAAGATGACGGACGGAATGGCGAACATGCTCCCTCTGATGGTCAAAGGCGGCGCGCTGGATGCCATTCCCGGTATCGGCAGCCTATTATCTTCTGGGATGTGGACCAAACAGGCTATGGGGGCGATGGCCGGCGATGTTGCGATGCATGGCGGGAACCCCGTAGAGGCGGCGGATGGGCTGTTGGCGGCCGCAGTTGGCTATGCGCTTATAGAGAGGCTTCAGGTAAAGCATATCACAAAATTGAGCCAGCCGGCAATGGGGTCTTTCAGAAGACGGTTGGTGACTGCCGGGCTGCGTGCCGGCGGGAAGGTGCCTCAGGAGATTGCGGAAGAGGTAGGCCAGGAAATTATACAGGACGCCGCGGTGCGGAAGGCCCTTGCAGAGCAGGGTATAAACCTCGACCATGTGCCGTTCATGGATATTGTAAGGGCTACATTTGATGAGGCGGGGCCGGGTCTGGCCGGCCTTGTACTCGCCGGTGCCGGCGTGGGCCATGTGCGCGGCGGAATAGCTGGTATGCGTAGCGGGGCGTATGCTCAGGCAGGGCGGGAGGTGCGGGCGCAGAAGGAGCACGCGCAGAACCTCGCGGCAATGCCGGAGACTGGCGTTGATAACGCGGGCGACTTCGCGCAAAATAAGGACATGCAAGGCCAGATGCAGGAGGCGGCACGGCGCGGGCGGGACATATCTAATGAGATAGGCTCTCAGAAGATAGAGTCTGCGTACGACGGGCTGGCTGACGAGGGCGACGCGGCGCATCAGGGCCCGCAGATATTCAATACGCTGCGCGAGAGGCTGGGGGTTGGGCGCGATCCGAACGAGGCTACCCCGCAAGAACTGCGCGCGGAAGAGAGGGAAGCTGCCCATGAAAAATATCGGCAGGAACGTCTCGACAGGCAGTCGAAGTACAAGCGGGAGTTGCGGGAGGCCATGGGGCATGAAGACGCGGAGACGCCGGGGTGGCCGCAGGAGACGCAAGGACCGGCGGCGGCCCAACCTGCAGGTGAACCGGCGGCCCAGCCGCCAACGGAACAGGCCCCCCTCACCGCGGAGCAGAAAGTGGATATTCTCCGGGCCCGCGTCAACGCGCGGGAGGGTGCCATAAGGGTAGTAGACGGCGACACCGTGCGGGACTTGGACGGCACAGAGAGGGATCGCCGTGACCTTCTGGCTGACGTAGCGGAGAGGTTTGGGTTGGAGGTGGTGCCTGTTGAGGTAGATGCCGCCGGTGTTGATACCGACTTCAACGGGGTCTTCGTGAAAGACGACGAACGCCTTGCAAACACAATCTTCATTAATGCCGCCAACCTGCAAAAGGCCCTCAACTGGACGATCGGCCACGAACTCTCCCACTCCATGAGGGAGTCTGACCCGGATCTGACCCGCCAGTTTACCAAGATGGTGCTCGAGGGAATGACCGGAGAAGGGCTGGTGGAACTGGCGCGCATCGCGAAACGCGAGAACTTAGACATATCCGCCGACAAGGTCATGGACGAATTCATTTCCGACCGTTGGGGGGATATCATCTCCGACGAGAAGATGTGGGCCAGCCTCGGGGAGAACCGCCGCAGCGCCTTTAACAGTGTTTTTGGCAGGCTATTGCAAATCATCAATAAGGCATACGCTGCCGCGAGGGAGTTTGCGGGGGCGGAGCAGGGCCGCGCCATCGGCGGTGGGCCGACATCCCAATACGCGACAAACTTAGACAAGATGCGCAAGGCGGTCTACGAGGCAATCGTCGAGCGGTCGCACGGGCTAAACGATGGGAAGCTGGCGGCGGTGGGCACGGTCTTCCGGGAGAGCGGCGGCGGGGCAAGGGCGCAAACGAGCGCAAACGCCGCGCAGGGGGCGCAGTTCTCGGTGAGGCGGGGGGACAGGCGGCAGGATAGCGCAGCGGATCGCCGCACGGTGGATAGACGGCAAGATAGCCGCACTCCGATAGGTCCCGTTTTGGACAGGCATATTGATCGGCAGCGACAGCACGTGACACGGTTTGCGCCGGAGCGCGAAAGGATGATGACCCCGAAACTAAGTGCGGACGCAGAGGCGAACCTGCTGAAATACCCGGAGGGGCAGCGGGAGAGTATGCGGCAGGATAAGATCGCTGAGAAGAAAGAAACGGTACGGGAGTCTGCCGGTTTGGGCGGCCTTGAGGGGTACGAGATACTGCCCCAGCAAATGCTGAAGGATATCTACGAGGAATTACAGGCGAGCAACACCCCATTTATTCTTGAGGCTATGGACATTGGCAATCTCGGCGGCCTGAACGCGCATTTTAAAAACGACCACGGGAAAGCCGACGTTGCGCTGCGCGCCGTCATTGGCGACATTTACGTCAATACGACAAATGAACTCGGTGGTATTATTGGCAAGTTTGGAAGCGATGAATATGTGACGCTGTGGGTTGGCTATAATGATGTTGGTGACGTGAGGTCTATGCGGCGAGACATTGAGCGCAGGATGGGCGAAGAACGAAAAACTCAGGGAATAAACAACATCGTCTACCCCAAACGAATAGAGGGGTACGACGGGTTCCTGAATACGGGTGCGCTTCATACAGCATACGGCCTTATAAAGGGGGACAGCACAACGCCATTCAAAGAAGCGCGGAGTAAGGCGGAGGCTATTGCAGAATACCAAAAAAAGAAAAATCTTGCTGATGTGTCAAAAATTCAAAAAAGTGTTGCAAATCAGAAAAATTTACGCTATAATAAAACTATAGGGAAAGGGGAGACTTATGAGCATGGAAACACGCTGGAAGAGACTGGGAATACCGAAGGGGTCAACGCCGGACGAAGTGGAGGCGATAATCAGCCAGCGCTTCACGAAGGAGGAATGGGCCAGAATAAAACGCGAGGCAGCCGAGGATCTGGCCTACGCATACCCGGAACTCGTGGTGGTGTAGAGGGAGAAAATAACAATGTCCACGAAAACTCACAAAACAGAACTGACTCCTTTGCAGCGAGCAGAGGAGAGGCTCAGGCAGACACGCAGGGCTATGGGGATGACCGAGGCGGAGATCGATCGGTACATTCAAAGGAGGACGAGCGACATCAAGCACATCTTCGACGCGACGTAACCTCCACCGAAAGTTCTGCCGACCAGCGCATAGCCGACCTCGAAAGAGAACTCGCCGCGCTCAAGAAGCAACTCGCCTCCGGCGAACCGCAATCCGCCCCCGCCGCACCCGAACCCGCGCGTCCGCCGCGCCGGGTCCAGTCTACCCCCAAAGACCGCCGAGTCTCTCCATCCGACCGCGCCGCCCGCATAGCCCGCGACGCCCGGATCCAGTTCTCCCGCCGGGAGAACGTGGAGACCACCGCCCCCGGTCCCCAGCCCGCTGACCGGAACCTCGTGGCGCTGCACAACCTTACCCAACCGGAGCTTCTCCGCACCATCCGGCTCGGCGGCTTCCCCATGCCGTCCATAGCCGTTATGAAGAAGGACATGCCGCACGACCGTTACGGCGACACTACGGTCATTTTCGGGCGGGAGACCATAGACCCGGCGGCCAGCCGGGATAACAGGGTTCACGGCGGCGACGCCTGGACGCCGACCTTTCCGCAGATCGGGCACAAGCTCAACCCCCAGATGATACCGAGGCTGCGCGGGCGCATACTCAACCGGCTTCAGTCGGAGGGGCTTGCTGAGCTGGGGCGTACCCTAGCACTTGACAGCGTTAACCTGCAGAATACCCTGAACAGCGGCGGGCAGGAGGGCATTGCGTCTCACTACAGGCGCGAGCCTGGCATGATGGCCGCTTTCCTTCTTGAACGCGGCGAGTCCGTTGACCAGGTTATGACGGAGAAACGTTATGGTAAATACGATAACGAGGTGTACGAGCGGATCATAAGCGAGATACCCGAGGCGGCGCGGGCGTGGAACGAATTGGATGCGAAGGGTAGAGACCGGCTTGAGCCGCGGATTCGTAAGATTATGCACGATTATTTTGTTGGGGCGGGTAAAGACAGGCGCGCCGCGATCTACGAGAAGCCGCTTGATTTCAATCTTATGGACGGCATCCTGGAGGGAGTATTTTATTACAACCGCGGCGGGGCCGGGCAGGAGATTGACACCGTCGAGACTGAGGGGGCGCTGCGCAAGCGGATTGAGGATAACCCTGAACTGGCAAGGGAATACGGCGCGTGGTTAGAAGAAGTATTTGCCGGCGCCGTGGAGAAGAGCGGGGTGCGGAACAGCAAAGGTTTCTTTACCAACATGGGCAACCGCCGCGACTGGGAAGTGCTGCACGATGAAGTTACCCTTGAGAACATTGTTCGGGCCATGCGGTCGGAGAAGCCAAAGGCAAATAACTCTTTCGTGCCGGGGTTGAGTACGGTTGTGGCTGCGGGCACCGAGGACTTCAAGAGCGTTGACGCCATACGCAAGGGCTCTGACCGGCTCCGCCACATGGACGAGGCTGACTACGATAAACTGAACGAGGAGTATAAGAACCGCCTGCTTGGGCTGATCGAGCGCATGAACGAGGGCGGCAGGCTCCGTAGCTTTGACGCGCTGGGTGACGCTTCCGAGGCGGTGGCGGACATGGCGGCGGCTTACGCGAGAAACCCGCGCACGGCACCGACGGCGATAATCCGCAGGCTGACCGAGTTTGAGCAGTACGCCGAATCTAAAATAGAAAACAAGCCCAAACTCGAAAAGGACATAGGCAGGTTACTCTTCAAGCTGAAATCCATGCCCACCGAGTACTTCGAGGCCAAGCCCCGCTGCGCGGTGCGTTTAGACGAGATCAAGGGCGTTATCGTACCCGAAAACACAAACGAGCAGTTGAAGACCGCACTCGAAAGCAACTCCATCCCCTACGTCACCTACGACCCGGCAAAGCCCGGCGCCCGCGCCGAGAAGACGCGGGCATATGTGGAGGATAGAGGGGTAGCGTTTTCACGGCGTTTTGGCCGCGCCGACGAGGCCGGGATCCCAGACGGCCATAGGGAGAGATTCCCGAAATCCGTGCCTGCCGCGCGGAAGCAGTGGGCAGAGAAGGGCGTGCGGAGTTCGTTCTTCAAGCGGTGGTTCGGGGATTGGGTGAAAGACCCAGAGAACGCCAGCAAGGTGGTGGACGAGAACGGCGAGCCGCTGGTGGTGTACCACGGCGGGGCGAAGGACTTCAACGTATTCGATCCTAACAAGGGGGCAATGGGCAGTGCTTTTTGGTTTACCGCAGACAAAGCAGAGGCGCAAGATTACGCAAATGGAAGAGTTAAAGGCGGCGGAGTAATAAAGGAAGCTTATTTAAGCATAAAAAATCCGGCAGATTGGGATTTGTACGACAGATATGGACTTCAACAGTTGCGAGAAAAAGGTTTTGACGGCGTAATATTGAGCGAGGACGGCTCGCCCACAAATTACATTGCTTTTTCCCCCAATCAAATCAAATCCGCCACCGACAACCGCGGTACGTTCGACGGGGCAAACCCGGACATCCGGTTTTCGCGGCGGGAGGGATCCACACGCCAAGATGTTCAAACCAAACTGAACAATCTGCTCGCAGAAAGAGGGACACGCGACGGCCAAGGCGTTAAAATGGTTTTAAAGAATGCCGACGATGGCACCGAAGTGAATCTGACTCGTACATCCATACGAAAAATGACGAGCGATGACGCCGTAAAACTGTCTGTAAAAAGAGGCTTTTCAAGGGAAGAGCATTTTGGGGTTGTGTCCGATATTATCAATTTGTATGAAAAATCGCTTAAAGTTGCCGAGCATCCCGACGAGGGCGGCAATCCCGACCTCGCTGCGGTTCACAGATACGCAGCGCCGACAAACGTCAGGGATGGCAGTATCGCGCTTATAACTGTAAAGGAGAGTACGCAGCACGGGAAGCTGCTGTATAGTGTTGAGGGCATAGAAATAAGAAAGCCCGGTGGCCTAACGAAGGAACTGAGTGATAAATTCACCCACCACGCTTCACTCCGCCCGAGCTTTCGACTCTATGATAATAATATACGTAAATTGGAATCGAAAGTCAATACCCAGCCCAAAAATAATTCTGACGTGGCGTTCTCCCGCCGTTTTGGCCGCGCCGACGAGGCCGGGATCCCAGACGGCCATAGGGAGAGATTCCCGAAATCCGTGCCTGCCGCGCGGAAGCAGTGGGCAGAGAAGGGCGTGCGGAGTTCGTTCTTCAAGCGGTGGTTCGGGGATTGGGTGAAAGACCCAGAGAACGCCAGCAAGGTGGTGAATGAAAATGGCGAGCCGTTAGTGGTGTATCACGGCGCGCGGACACTCGAAGATTTTACCGTATTCAGGCCGGGCAAGATATTCTTCGTAAACAACCGTGACGTGGCGGAGATGTTCCGATCTGACCATGCGTATAAGCTGATTGTGGACGGTGAGGAGCATGGGATATCGGAGAGTACGGCGAACGACATCAAGGCGGTGCTGGAGCCGCATGAAGATTTGGAGTGGGCCACCGGGTGGAATCTACTGGAGGATACAGGAAAGACTACCGAGGACTTCAACGAATTAATCGAAGACGGTGCCCTCCAGACGGGCTTAGACTCCTTTGACGGCGCGAAGGAGATACGGATAGAGCGCAACAATGCCAGCCTTTACGAGGCGTACCTTAATATAAGGAACCCCAAGATAATTGACGCCGGCGGCAGGGGGTGGACCGGTGATATGGAACACAATGAGTGGATCTTTGACGGTGGGCACGATGGCATAATCGTGAAAAACATCGTGGAGGGTGGCCTCGCCGCGGAGATGCCGGACGGCAGTGAGCCCCCGCCGGCCACCAACTACATTGTCAAAAATTCCAACCAAATTAAATCCGCCACCGACAACCGCGGCACGTTCGACGGGGCAAACCCGGACATCCGGTTTTCGCGGCGGGGTGGGGCGGGAAATAATTATATTACTCCTTCGGGCCGGGATGTTTCACAAGCGGGAGCTTCGGGGGAGCGGATGAGTACAGAGATAGATGGATGGGATGGGGTGGCGAACTTGCCGTCTATGGAGGAGGCGCGTAGGAGTGTCCAACATAGCCACAGAGTACATCTTGAAAAAATCTGGGATGCTGCGATAAAGAACAAGGGGGATCACCCATATTCACTTGGCAGCCCTACGCCCCGCCTCCTTGAAGAGATTGGCAGGGTCTTAGGGCGCAAGGTTAATGCGAAACATCAGATCATCACTCTTGGGTATACGCGACACATTAATAAAAGCCACGGCGTGGGCGGCAGATCGGTTGCCGGCCAAGTTCCGGTAACACGAGAGCGTTTTTCGCTCATTCCGGACGTGTTGAAAAATTTTGATACCGTGGAGGTTGGCCACGAAACACGCGGCGGAGACGGGGTTTTGATTCGCAAGAGGTATGCAGATGGTGAGGCCGTACTCGTAGATGTTGTGCCAGTTAAGGGCAATCTTGAAATAAGGAGCTATCGGATAGATAAAGCAAGTGGCCGGGGAAGGCAGCTGTCCAATTACGTCTCCCAAGCCGATGTTAGCCCCGACTACACGTCCGAAACGCACAGAGACACCCCGGCCACTACTAATAATTTACCACATTCCCCGCCAAAAGTCAATACCTTGCCCGAAAATAATTCCGACGTGGCGTTTTCCGAGAGATACGACCTGACCACAGACCAGTACCGCGAGCGCGATCGTGACCCGCGCTGGGCGGTAGCGGCTGCCGTGCAGGGGATATTGGCGGACGAGGGCATCACATTACCGGGCTGGGGCGGTGAGCTGTCTGCCTCGCCCGGCCCCGCCGGGCTCTTTACCTTCGCCGGCGCGGTGCAGAACTGGGGGCGGGCGCGTACCGACGAGGGCAGGAAGAAGTGGGCCCGGGCGGAAGAGCGGCTTATGGACTGGGTCCACGAGCACCCGGACGTGGTGGCGGCAGCCGGATTTTCGGAGGCGCTCGATACGACGTTTGGCCGCGACGACCGCTTTAACCTGCGCGACCTCGTCGACGCCATACCGGAATGGCTGGCGGACTTCAACGCCGGCAGGTTCCAGCCCGGGGATGGCGAGATAAACACAAATAACCCTGACGGGGCTTCATCACAGATTGACCGCATAGAGGCCGATGTTCGGGGCGAAGGCGGCGCCGGCAGTGCCTCCGGTTCAGATGCGTCTGGCGGCCTGCGGGCAAGGTTTGATGCTACGCCGACGGTTTGGGTGTCGGGCAAAGAGATGTTTGACTTTGCCGAGCCCCTTGATATGCGGGCGATTCGCACCAAAACTATTGAGTGGATGGCCGAACAGGGATATTTTCGCAATGACTATAAAAATGCCGATGCTGGGTGGGACAACATTCATATAACGGCACGCGGGGCAAACAATAGCCTGCAGCACGGCGCCGGGCCCGAAAAGATACAGTCTTTTGCGGCCCTGCCCAGAGTAATCAAAAGCGGCGTCCTTATTAAGACCAAGCCCGGTAAGAGCCATCAGTCTGATATGAAAGAGCACATTTTTGCCGCGAAACTCGATATCGGCAATAAGCCCATGCTGGTTGGGTTTGTTATCAAGGAGGACTCGAACGGGAAACGCTTTTATGACCACGAAATGACGAGTATAATAAGCCTTGGCGAGGTTCCATCACAGGTCGGTGCTGATGGGCCTAATACCCAAAACGCGGTCCGCCCCCGTCAAGGCTCTATTCTTAATATACTAAAAGAAAGTCTAGGTGTCAATATCTTAAATGAAAATAATTATAATCAAAATGCGAATGTTCCTAAATCACGGCCTTGGAACGAGGAGGAGAGAGGGTCTTGGAGGGAGGACGAGTGGGATGAGTGGGAGCGGCGGCAGAGATGGGAGAGGGACATTAGGCGGGACGTGCGCAGAGAGGAGCGTAAAAAGAAGAAGGAACAGGAACAGGAGCAGGAATCCCGACAGAAAAAGATGAGGAGGGATCTGAGGGAGGAGATTCGGGAGGGAAATAAGGAGAGAAAGCGGGCGCGAAGTGCGCGGGTTCAGGAACAGAGAAGGCAGAGGCGGGAGGCGGACGCCTTTGTTGACGAGGCGCTGCGCGCAGTGCGCGCTCAAGACAGGGCGAGGAGTTCCAGGTCCTCTTCGGTGGATCAGCAAGCGCACGCGGAGATTGACGCGTTTCTTCGGGAGACAATGGGTGTAGACGATAGGATGGTGAGGGACTTCCGCAGGGCACGCATGATAATAGAGAGGCGGGCTACCCTCAACGAGATTGACTATAATAGCCTTAATCTGAGCGAGACCCAAAAGGCGCAGTATAAAGAGTGGGTTGACGGCCAGCCCGGCTCCGAAATGCCACAGGCCATTTTGGACCGCTACGACGAATTATACAATGCCGTCGTGGCCGGAAGGACTGCGGATGAAATCGCGCAGCTACGCGACAAACTCAAGAGTATCACAGCGGCCGGGCGCGTAAGGGTGTCGCTGAACCGTATGCTTGAGCTGATGGACAGGTCGGAGCAGGTACATGAAATGTTGAAACAGGTTGGCGCAATCTTTGGCCGCGACCCCACACCTGAGGAGAAAAAGGCCGGCAAGTTCAGGGTGGATATACGGTACGTCCACCACCAAAAGGCAGACGATCGCGACAAGGGGGCAGTTACGCGCGTCCGGCAGTCTTTGAAAGAGTGGGCTGTCGAGATTGACTATGAAAGCCTGTCGCCGGAAACGATTATTCGGATATGGGACGGGTCTATGGGTAAGAGCGACGAAGCTATTGAGTCATCTCCGTTTTTTAAAAATATTTTTGGCAAGATACTCAACTGCTGGACCGCGCGCCTCACTAATCTGGAGCGGGCCACAGAGCGCTTTAACGAGTGCATGCGCCCCATTGCCGGCCTTATGGATAAAAAGGCGGAGAAGGAGTTTCGGGAAGACCTTGAATTTCTTGAAAAGAAGCCGGCGGGGCCTGAGCGCGACAAGGCGATCAGGAAACTCCACGAGAAGCGCGACAGGGCGATAGGCAAATTCATCAACGATAAAAGGTCGCAGGTGCTGGTAACGGTGCCGATTGAGGACCGGGCCGGGGCGACATCTGACAAGAAAATTACCATTGACGAGGCGATGTTCGTCTACGCGCACTCACAGAACGAGGACGGCAGGACACACCTTCGGGGGGCTTTGGATGATGACGGTGAACGGGTTGGGGGCTCTTACGGTTCCGGCTACTACCCGTCGATGGACGCGATTATAGATGCTCTTCCTGAGGAGTTCAAACAGGCGGTGGATAATGTGATAGACTACTTTGACAATGAGCAGTACCCGCGGGTTAATCCGGTTTTTGCCCGTGAGCACCTTATAGACATGCTCAAGTCTGACCGCTATGTGCCGATGCGGAACCTTGAGATGGAGGGCAAGAGCATAGCGGAGGTGCTTAAAATGGAGGACAGCCTGCGCCGCGCTTCCCTCAAAAAGGGGGCGACTAAGGGGCGCGTTGGGTCTGACCTGGCGTTTGCCAACCCCAGCTTCTTCGGCACGGTTATTCCGGCGATCAGGGAGGTTGAGCACTACATTGCGTTCAACGACGCTGTGCGGGATATAAACGGGCTTTTAGGTGACGATAACCTGCGGCGGGCGTTGGAGCAGAAGCACCCGGAGGGGCTGCGGATGGTTGAGGAGTGGATAGTTGATACCGCCTCCGACAAGACCCCGCCCCCAAAGGATGTCATAAGCAAGTTCGCCGCCAAACTGAAAGGCCTCTACACGGTGGGTGTTTTGGGCTTCAATTTTCTTACGACGGTAAAGCAACTGGACTCGTGGACGCAGGGTATGGCTCGGATCAGCGGCGGGTGGTGGCGTGTGCCGAGTGTTCTTTTGCGGGCGCCGTCTCAGTTTCATAGCGTGTGGGCTCTGGCGCAAAACAACTCTGTAATGATGCGGCACCGCGCTCGCGATATTGAGCGCGGGCTTACTGAGATGGCCGGGCACCCGGATTTCACCCGCGAAATAGAACTGCGGCTTGGCAAGCGCGGCATAGAGATCGACGTTGCCGGGGCGGTGGCGATGTGGCGGCAGGCGGCCATGTGGACGATTCAGACGGCGGATATGATAGTTACGACATCGCTATGGGTCGCGAAGTTTGAGTCGCGATTTAACGAACTGTACGCCCTCCAGCGGAAGAAGGGAATGCCGGAGGAGGAGGCGCGGGATTGGGCACGCAAGGCGGCCAGCGTCTCGGCAGACGCGCTGATCAGGCGGACGCAGCCGATGTTTGACAAGGTTGTTGCGCCCAAGAGCCTGCGATCCGGCAACCCACTTGTACGCATGTTTGGGATGTTCATCAACCAGCAGAACAAGAACTGGAATAACCTGCATGACACGCTTATGGGGCTTCATAACCGCGGCTTACTGAAGACGGCCATCCTTGGCGCTATGACGCATGTGGTGCCAGGTATAATCTTTTATACGTTAAGCTCGGGGCGGGTATCGCTGGATACCGGGGATGATGAATGGGAAGATGCTTGGAAGGCGATGTGGCGCAGTGACTGGGGGGACGCAGCGCAGCGTGCCGCCGGGGCGGCAGAGAACTACAACATACTGAACAATCCACTCAACCCCCTCAAGTGGAATGTTCCCATAGAGGAGTGGATAGATACGATGGCGGAGAACAACTTTGCCGGGGTGCCGGGCTTCGGGCTCATCCCGATTGCGGCGGTGCGCGCGGGTACAAACTATATAAGGGTGGCGCGCGGCCGGGCGGCGAACTGGAGCCCGGCGGTCAGCCTAAGCCCTGTCACAGATATGGCCAGTAAGGGGGTTGGTTTAGCGCGTAACGCCGGACGCCAAGCAATTGAAAAGGACTTGATGGACGCCGCAAAACTTGGTTCACAGGCGGCCGGCCTCCCCGCTTGGATTCAGGCCAACCGTATCATCAATGCCTTAGAGGCCGAAGACTGGCGGCGCCTCATCTGGTCCAGGAACGCGCTCAAGGACAAGGGGGTGTTTGCCAATATGGCCCTGATGGCGAATGGTCAAGTGGGCGCGGTTGACCCCAAAACCGGAAAGTGGAAAGACGGCCCGTTTGACAAATTTCTGAGGTGGTACAGAGACCTCGACCGCCCGGAGCAGGAAAGGTTTGATAGGTACTATAACAATGTATTGGATGAAAAGGCTGATGAGGACCAGGAGTCGGAGTATAAACTTGTCCGGGCCTATGATGGTTCGGAGAACCCTCTACAGCGCAGATGGGCTAAGAATCGGCAAGCCCTTTGGGGTGTAGAGGGTCGGCGATCCTACGATGAATGGGAGGATAAGCAGGCGACCGATCGAGAGGGGAGGATGGACGCAAAGGAGGCGGCCAACCAATTCCTTGAGAAGGTTATTAGTAATAGGGGGTCGGTCACGACAAAATAATAGACCGATGTGTCGGGGCGGTAGGGGAGAAGCGCCCTGCTAGTCCCGCAAACCCCGCCTAAAATCATTGTCAACATCATGCGTTGACAATGTCTATTTTATATAAAATAGTGGCCTTGTCTAATTATTGTCTAATCCGTACACGTGTTTAAACGCATTTTAACAGGTATTGGAGTTAAAGAAAATATTATCTCTAAGTGTATATCTATGGCAAAATCAGCGTTTTATGAGTTGCGATAAAAGTATATTGAATTAGTGGGTACTTGAATGGGGTTCAGGTGGTCGGGGGTTCAAATCCCTCCACTCCGATTTATCTAACTCGCTGTAATTTAATAAGTTACACCCGCTATTACTTAGCAAAACCAACGATACAAAACCGCGCTGTCCGCTCATTGTCCGCTGAAAAATCCTTTAACTGGCCTTTTTTGACGCCGCCACGGGCGCATGCCTTTATCACCGCATGCGTCTGCACCGGCGCGCCGTTCGCCCCAACGAATACCTCACGGTACTGGCTGAGGGTTGGGTGATCCGGTGGGCGGAATAGTATCTCCCTTGCCATCGGCGTGGTGGACTGGCTTGCGGCGTCTTGGCGCCCTGTTTTTTGGCTCAAACCAGTGATTTTGGGGTCTCTTGACGGTTTTTGTGGGATATTTTCGTTTTTTTGTTTGATTTTTGCCTGTCGCTATAACATATTTAGTAAAAAGGGGTTATCCCTTTGTGGTATTCCCCTGCCAAAATAGACACCCAAGTTTAAGTTACATTTTTGATAAAATACTCATCCGCCTTTACCGGAGTCAAAAAGTTTATACTTCCGTGTTTTCTTTTTCTGTTGTAATAGCATTCGATGTAATCGAAGCTCTTCCGCCATACGTCCACGACATCAGTAAATTTACAATGGTAGGCCAATTCGGCAATGGCATGGAAAAATACCCCGGCCCCTTGATTCCCCGCCACCCATAATTCTATAATAGGATATGCCCCCGCACCCACCGCAAAGGTCGGTATAAGCGGGGGGGAACCTTTGACGGGGAGCTGTGACGTGGTCTTGAGTGTGCTTGTAGCAGCCTTGGCGGCGGCGTTGGTGTCCCTCTCCGTGGGTACGGTTAGGGCGCGTGGGTTTGTTGCCGCAGTTATGTTATATAAATCATATAAGTCAGGCAACTTAACTCATTGCAAATCAATGACTTATACCCTGTACCCCCCCCCCCCCCCCCCCCATTTATTTGCCTTATAGAGGCCCGTTTAAGGCCCTTAGAAGCTCTATATACAAAAAATACCTTTTTTACTACCCCCAAAAACCAAGTGCGCTTAAAGAGCCTGAAAAGGCCCTTTACGACCACGTCTCAAAAGACAGGAGTTTGTAAATGCTCAAGAAAGCGTCGTTGATTTTTACGATGATTGCACTGCTCACCGCAACCACAACCGCCCAAGACCTGCCGCCCATAGCGGTGTACGTTACCGGCGACGTTGCCGAAAACGAGAAAAAAGCGTTCGGCACAATCATGCTGTCTACCCTCGTCAACAGCGGGAAGTACCGGGGCATCGAACGCTCCGAATCGTTCCTCGCCGAGGTAGACAAAGAACACATCAAACAGCGCAGCGGGGCTATTGACGACAGCCAAATCAGCGCGTTGGGAAAACAGTTCGGCGTTAAGTACATCTG
>Ga0209755_10000614_pt1 | contig 63549 bp, 56 predicted proteins | sample TergutCo191P1_FD_187301 | JGI IMG/M metagenome (GOLD analysis project Ga0209755, IMG submission 187301) | Cornitermes sp. P1 segment gut microbial communities from Petit-Saut dam, French Guiana - Co191P1 (SPAdes) (version 2) | ecosystem: Host-associated > Arthropoda: Insects > Digestive system...
CCTCTACGGAGCAAGCGGAGTCGATTCAACAGGTGTCTATCGGACTTGCGCAAATCTCGAGTGTTGTGCAGTCCAACTCTGCGGTGTCGGAAGAATCTGCCGCTGCTGCCGAGGAGCTTAACTCCCAGGCCGAGGTGCTTCGCCAACTCGTTGCCTACTTTAAGCTGTAGGCACTATGTAAAAAATGTGTTAAAGGGGCTGCTCAACGAGAATGAGCAGCCCCTTTTTTCATGCAATTACGAAGGTCTTTCTTGTTCATATAAAAGTACTGTGGCGTTGAAGTAATTATTTTCGTAGGAAATTTCTATATCGCCGTTGTATTTATTTGCGGCTTGTTTTATGTTTTTTAAGCCGTAGCCGTGTTCGCCTCGTTTGGTGGAAACGATTTGGCCGTCGCGCAGCGAAACCTCGCCGCTAAAGGAATTTTTGACGGTAACAAACAAGATGCCGCGGCTGTATTGTATGTCCAGTTGCAGTTTTTTTCCTGTGCTTTTTGCGAGGGCTTCCAGCGCATTATCAATGAGGTTGCCCATGATGATAGCAATGTCAGCGGCATCTATATTAATTTTTGGGGGGACGTTAATGTATAACTGCGGTTTTATATCGTTCACGTTACGCAGCTTGTAATTTATAATGCTGTCAAAGGCGATGTTGCCTGTGTTGCTAAATATTTCCGTATAATCTATGTCGCTGATTAGCCTGTCCAAATAGTGTCTGATATCGTCCGTCTTGTCGTGCTTTGCGTATTCTTTTAACGCGTATATGTGTAGCTTTGTGTCGTGTTTAAACGCGCGTGTTTTTTCCAACGATTCCTCCATAACCTGTAATTGGTTGGCGTAAATTGCGGCTTTTAATTTTTCGTTATAGGCGGCGGCGAGTAATGTTACCATTTCATTTACGTATTGTGTCATTGTGCCAATTTCGTCGCTGGGGGCGCTTGTAACGTCTATGGTTGCGTTAAATCCACCCTCGGCTACAGTTTTTACGCTTTTGGCAAGCCCGTCGAGGGGCTTTAGCCTACGCGTAATTAGTAAAATCATTATTGCGGCGGAAGAAAAAATGCCCAAAAACCCGATAATTACCATGGTAAAAATCATGCTGCGCGTGGCTGCGTCCGCTTCTTCGGTGGAAAAATGTACCGCCATCATGCCAATGGGGTTGCCCGCTACACCAAAAAAAGGCATGTAATAGCTGATTGCGCCCGCATTCCCTATTTTATGGCTTGCCATATACGAATTACCCTGCCCAATTACAATGCTTGCAATAGATTCGCTTGCGTAGGGTTCATATAAATAATTTGCGTATAATGCGGTCATTATCCGCTCGCGCCCGCGGTAAATGGAAACGGGCGTACCAAAAATGGCGGATAAATGGTTGACAAAATTTTCTGTGTTAAAGTGGAAAATGGGAGCGATTGTACCCAGCACCTCCTCTTGGTGAATGATGGGAACGGTGCAAAGAAGGCTCATGGGCAATGCTGCGGTAGAGGTAAAGGATGTGGTCGTTTTCCTGTGTTCGATGGCGTTGACGGCATTAATTAAGCCGTCTATATCGTTATAAAAATCTAAGTCGTGCAGCCTGGCGATGGTGCGCCCTTCAAAGTCGCGCACGGTAAAGCTGTCTACCCCAAAGGTAACAACAAGCTCTTGCAGGCGGTTAATAATAAGCGCGCGGTTGTGTGCGCGGTCTATACCTGCGTTCCATGCTTGTATGGCTACCAAAATTTCATAATCGCCTGCTACGGCATTGGCGACTATGTTTGTTTGCTGCTCCATTTGCGCGATATACGCCGCGGCGGCGCTAAGCGACGCTTGCGCCCGCTCCCATATTAAATCGTGTGCCATACGGCTTGCGATGTTGGACGAATATAAAACAACCGCAAGCACCACGGTAAATAAAATGGCGACGCTGGGAATGGTAAGTTTACTTTTTAGACTGTTTCTCATCTTACCCCAGCCCTTTTATTGCAAGGGGACATACGGAAATGCATTTCCAGCACAAACCGCCTTGCTGCGAACGGCCTTTTTTACACGAGTCCACATTAAAAAATTCGTCCCGATGGATGCCCCGCGCCCAGCGTTTTCCGCTGATTGCCTTCATGGGGCAAATGTTGGCACAGGCGGTACAATTGGGCGGGCATTGAGATTCGGTAATGGCTTCGTTGCATTCCAAGGGCGCGTTGGTGAGGACAACCGCCAAGCGCAACGCAGGACCAACCTGCCGCGTGGTGAGCATGGCACTGTTGCCAATCCAGCCCAGCCCGCCAAGGGTTGCTACGGTTTTGTCCGTAATTTCGCCCTTCAAATAGGTCTTGGTATTTGCCTTAAATTTGTGTTCCTTTAGGAATTTCACGCAGGCGGTTAGGTAACGCTCCAGCGGCTCGAAGGTATTGCCGCCGTGGACATTCACAAGCATGGGAGCGTTCCCATCGGGAATTTCCACCCCTTCACAGCAAAGGGGCTGCCCCACAACAATGCCCACGGGCAAGCTCTTGCGCGGTGCTTGCGGCAAGGGGGAAAGGTCGGCAATGCCGATAAGGGTACAGCCCTCGTTATGTAATAGTCGGGTTAGGGCTTGGGTTAACGTTGACATGGGGCGGCTCCTTTATGGATTAGAAATAATAATATAAGAATTACGCATATCATACATGGTTTTTCGTTGACTTTCAATTGAGATTCCCTGCACATTCTATATAATAGACGCACCCCGCTTCCCATTTTCCCATGAAAGGAGCGTTTTGCATGTTTCGCATTCTGGTAGTCGAAGACGATGTAAACACGCGCAAGCTGATGTGTGCGGTGTTAAAGCAGCAGGGCTTTGTACCGCTACAAGCCAAAGACGGCGACGCGGCACTTGCCGTAATGGAACGCGAACACATAGACCTTGTGGTGCTGGATTTAATGATGCCCAACATGGACGGCATAGCCCTAACACGGGCGCTGCGCGCCGCATGGAAGCACCTGCCTATTTTGATGGTAACGGCAAAGCAGGAAGCGGCAGACAAGCACATGGGCTTCCTTGCGGGTACGGACGATTATATGGTAAAGCCCGTAGACGAACAGGAAATGGTGCTTCGCATACGCGCATTGCTTCGGCGGTCGCAAATTGCCAGCGAGCAGAAGATTGAGCTTGGCGCGGTCACGCTGGATTATAACGGCTTTGCGGTGCGCGGTCATGGGCAAGAGGTGGTGCTTCCGCAAAAGGAATTTCAATTGCTGTTTAAGCTTATGGCGTACCCCGGCATGATTTTTACGCGTATTCAGCTTATGGAAGAAATTTGGGGGCTGGAGGAAGACACCAGCGACCATACCCTTAACGTACATATCAGCCGCCTGCGCGAACGCTTCAGCGGGTGGAAGGAATTTGAAATTGCCACCATTCGCGGAGTGGGGTATAAGGGCATACGCAGCATATGAAGCAGAAGGGGCGGTGGGGCTTAGCAGCGTTGCTGGTTTTCTATGTATTCTTAATGATGCTTGCCGCCATGCTGCTTGCGGGTATTTTGGTAATGATTTTTAATCGGCTGGGCATTCCCCTGTGGGTGCATGAAGCAGACGCAGATTTTCGCCCTATTGGGTTGCTTGCAGGCATGACGGTGCTTTCTATCGGCATTGGTACGGCAATGGCGTCGTTTTTTAGCCGCCATGCCTTGCGCCCCATTCGCCGCTTGGTAGAAGCCATGCGAAAAGTCGCACAGGGCGACTTCACCGTACGCGCGGAAGGCAAGGACAGTATTCACGAACTGGAAGACCTGTACACAAGCTTCAACCAAATGACGCGGGAGCTTTCCTCTACCCAAACCTTGCGCAATGATTTTATTAACAATTTTTCCCATGAATTTAAGACGCCTATCGTTTCTATCCGCGGCTTTGCAAAATTGTTAAAGGAAGGGGATTTGACGGAAGCCGAAAGGCAGGAATACCTGGAAATTATTATTGCCGAAAGTCAGCGCCTATCCGCCCTCGCCACCAATGTATTAAACCTGTCGAAGTACGAAGCCATGGAAATTGTAGCAAAAAAAGAAGCCTTCCGCTTGGACGAGCAGCTGCGCCGCACCATTGCAATGACCGAACCCCTGTGGGCGGAAAAATCGCTGAACATGGACATTGCGCTGGAAGAAGTCACCTTTAACGGTAATGCCGACCTTATCCAGCAGGCGTGGCTTAACCTCATTGATAATGCCATCAAATTTTCCCCGATTGGGGGCAGGTGTATTATGCGGCTAATACACCTGCACGGCAAAGTGCGCTTTACCCTGCAGGACGAAGGCGAAGGTATGGACGAAGAAACCCAAGGGCATATCTTCGATAAATTTTACCAAGGCGACGCCTCACACAGCCGTACAGGCAATGGGCTGGGCTTGCCCATGGTGCGCCGAATTGTAGAATTACACGGCGGAGGCATTTACGTAAAAAGCGCCCCCAACGAAGGAAGCGCCTTTGAAGTGATATTGCCCATGTAACATATTTACAACCGTACATAAATATGGTACTTTTGCGTACCATGGAACACATTCAAATTTTTACCAACAACCCTGCGGTACGCGCGGCGTACCCTGATACGGTTTACTGGGTAGATGGCGCTGTCGCCGACGTTTTTACCGCCGTGCGTGATGCGGTGCATACGGGAGCAAAAGTACTGAGCCACCCGCTAAGCGGAAGCATTAAGCCGTGGCAAAGTCCGTATAAGAGCATCGCCGTTTCCCGCAGTGCAGGAGCGCTGTGCTTCGGCTCATTGCAGCGTATAGAATCCGCCATTGCGGCGTTAAATAAAGGCACCCAAGCCGTATCTGCTTTATCCGAATCGGTGTTAGAAGATTTCCAAATCATAGACCTGGATTTAATCAAAAATGTAAGCGATAATCCGCGCTAAAGCGCGAATTACGCGCAGGAGCGTGGTAAAATGGTATATGACATTCTTATCGTAGGCGCGGGGCCCGGCGGGCTAACCGCAGGTATGTACGGCAGCCGTGCAAAGCTAAGCACCGCCATAATCGAAAAAGGCAAGGCGGGCGGGCAAGCCGCCACCACAACGGAGATGGAAAACTACCCCGGCTTCTTCCGCGAAACGACAGGTCCCGGTGTAATGGGCGAGTTTGAGGCACATGCAAAGCAATTTGGCACGGTTTTTTTGAAGGGGAATGTGACCGAGGTTTCGCTGGAAGGCGAGGTAAAATCCGTCACTACTTCCGCGGGCGAAACCTACCAAGCCCGCGCAATTATCCTGGCTCCGGGTGCCGAGCCGCGTACCATTGGCGTACCCGGCGAGGGCAAGCTGCGCGGTAAGGGCGTGAGCTATTGCGCAACCTGCGACGCGGATTTCTTTGAAGAACTGGACGTGGTTGTCATTGGCAGCGGCGACGCGGCAATAGAAGAAGCGATGTACCTCACTAAATTTGTAGAATCTGTGACTATCGTAGTTATCCATGACGAGGGTATTCTGGACTGCAACAAGCGCAGTGCGCAAAAAGCCTTCGAAAACTCCAAATTCAAGTGGGTGTGGAACAGCACCGTAGAGGAAATTCAAGGCGACGAAATGGTGGAGGGCGTACTGGTAAAAAATATCCGCACAGGCGAAAAGCGGGTGCTGGAGGTAAACGGCGTCTTTGTTTTCATTGGCGCGCAGCCGAAGACGGATTTCCTAAAGGGCAAAATTACGCTGGATGAGTGGGGCTATATCCCCACATCCGAAAAAATGGAAACCAATATTGCGGGCGTGTATGCCGTGGGCGATGCGCGGGCAAAATATTTACGCCAAGTGGTCACCGCCGCCGCTGATGGGGCAATTGCCGCTTGCGCGGCGGAAAAATTTCTGGAAGGTCACGTAGAAGGGCGCTTAACACGCGAAGATATAGAAAACCTTACGAAGGGAGCAAAATAATGATTGAATTAAACAAAGAAAATTTTGAAGCCGAGGTATTACAAGCAGAGGGCTTAGTGTTCGTTGACTTTTGGAGCGAAAAGTGCGAGCCCTGCATGGCACTCATGCCCGAGGTTATCGCCTTTGCAGAAAAAAATGCGGGTAAGGCGAAATTTTGCAAGCTGGACACGGCGGGCAACAAGCGCCTTGCCATCAGCCAGAAGGTAATGGGCATACCCACGCTGGTTTTTTACAAAAACGGCGAGAAGGTTCACACCTTTGATGCGGGCATGATTGACAGTGGGGGCATTGCCGCCGTGCAGAAAAAGTTGGATGAGTTGGTTTAATGTCCAAAAGGAGGCATTCATATGCGTTTAGAAATCGGCGAAATTAAAATTAACGACGTGCAATTTGGTGCGGTAACCGAGGTTAAAAGCGGTACGCTTCACATTAACAAGGACGAACTGGCGAAGGTCACAGGGGCAGACGAGCGGATAAAATCCGTTGAAGTATTCCTTGCGCGACCGGGCGAATCGGTGCGGATTATCCCTGTAAAGGACGTCATTGAACCGCGGGTGAAGGTAGACTGCGATAGCGGCAAGGTCGTTAAAGGGGGTATTTTCCCCGGCTTTATGGCGGACGTTACACAGGTGGGCGAAGGGCGTACTCACGTACTAAAGGGCGCGGCGGTAGTAACTACGGGCAAAATCGTGGGCTTCCAAGAAGGCATTATTGATATGTGCGGCGCGGGTGCGGAGTATACGCCCTTTTCGCAGACACAAAACGTGGTGCTTAAAATCGAACCCATTGACGGTATCAAGCAGCATGAGCATGAAGTAGTTGTACGGCTTGCGGGCTTCCGCGCGGCAAATTATTTGGGCGAAGCGGGCAAAAATGTAAGACCCGATACGGAAAAGGTGTACGAAACGCTGCCCCTGCTTCAACAGGCGGCACAGTACCCCCATTTGCCCAAAGTGGCGTATGTATACATGCTGCAAACCCAAGGCTTGCTGCACAACACCTTCTACTACGGCGTGGACGTGCGGCAAATTGTACCCACCTTCATGTACCCGACGGAAATTATGGACGGCGCAATTGTAAGCGGAAACTGCGTTTCGGCGTGTGATAAAAACCCCACCTACATTCATGCCAACAATCCCGTAATCGAGGACCTGTACGCAGAACATGGCAAAACCATCAACTTCCTTGGCTGTGTTATCACCAACGAAAACGTGACGCTGGCAGACAAGGAGCGCTCCTCTAACATGACGGCGAAGCTTATCGAATTTTTGGGCGCGGAAGCGGTCATTATCTCGGAAGAAGGCTTCGGCAACCCCGATGCGGACTTGGTAATGAATTGCAACAAAATAGAAGCCAAGGGCATTAAAACCGTATTAATCACCGATGAATACGCGGGGCAGGACGGTGCGTCCCAGTCCCTAGCCGATTCTACCCCCTTGGGGAATGCTTGTGTAACGGCGGGCAATGCCAACCAAGTTATCACCATGCCGCCCATGCAAACCGTCATCGGCTACCCCGAAGTCGCCCACGTAATCGCAGGCGGCTGGGAAGGGTCACTTGCCCCCGACGGCAGCATTACGGCAGAAATTCAAGTAATCATCGGCGCAACCAATGAACTGGGCTTTGGCAAGCTAAGCGCAAAAGCGGTGTAAATGCAACGCAATGTAATACTACTGTAAATATGAAATGATTGTAACCCAAACGTAACAAGAACATATTTCCAGTATAATCTTACCTTCCAAGGAAAACCTGTAAATGTTACCAATGGCAAAAAATTGGTATAACAAATTACAGGTTTTTTTGCGACAATTTTTAGCTAATGCTAAAAATTACGCGTAGGAGGCGTACATGCACAGCAGCAAGGTGGAGATTTGCGGCGTAAATACGGCTAAGCTGCCGATTTTGAAGGGGGACGAGAAGCGCGCATTGTTTGAGCGTATCAATGAGGGCGACGAAGAAGCGCGGGAGCAATATATTTTTGGCAATTTGCGCTTGGTGCTTAGCATTATCCAGCGCTTTAATAATCGGGGCGAGAACGCAGACGACATTTTTCAAGTGGGCTGCATTGGGCTGATTAAAGCGATAGATAATTTTGACACGGGGCAGGGGGTGCAGTTTTCTACCTATGCTGTACCGATGATAATTGGGGAAATTAGGCGGTATTTAAGGGATAACAATACGATACGGGTGAGCCGTTCGCTGCGGGATATTGCATACAAGGCATTGGGCGTAAAGGAAAAATTGACCACGCAAAACGCGAAGGAGCCTGATATAGAAGAAATTGCACGGGAGATGGGACTTCCCAAAGAGGACGTGCAGCTGGCGCTGGACGCGATACAAGACCCCGTTTCGTTGTTCGAGCCTGTGTACCACGACGGGGTAGACGCGATTTTCGTAATGGACCAAGTGAGTGATGAGAAAAATACAGATAATCGCTGGCTGGAGGATTTGTCGCTGAGCGAGGCGCTTAAACGCTTGGGTGAGCGGGAAAAAACGATAGTAAACATGCGGTTTTATGACGGAAAAACCCAAATGGAAGTGGCAGACGAGATAGGCATTTCTCAAGCACAGGTGTCGCGGTTGGAAAAGAATGCGCTAAAGAGTATGAAGAAATATATTTGCTAACACCAATGCATAGCATTTTTACAATACATGTGATATAGTGCGCACACGGCAAAGCCGTAAAGACGATTCACATTTAACGAAACAGGAGGCGAATTGAAATGGAAGTATTGCGCGTATCATCTAAGTCCGAACCCAAGTCGGTAGCGGGGGCGATTGCCGCCATTCTGCGTAACGACCAACCCGTGGAAATTAACGCCATTGGCGCCGCCGCGGTTAACCAGGTGGTAAAAAGCATTGCCGTAGCGCGTGGCTACGTAGCCCCCAACGGAATTGACCTTGTATGCATTCCCGCCTTTTCGCAATTAGAAGTGGACGGGCAGGAGAAAACGTCGATTAAATTTATTGTGGAGAAGCGGTAATCGTAATTACGTAGTTTACGAAGCAATTATCGCGGCTCCCAATGCAAACGAGTAAAGCAGTACCTCTTTCACATCCTTGGCCGTTGCCTGTGCAACGGCTTTTTTGTATATATCCAACTGGGTACGGTGGCGGTTTATAAGGTCGGTCTCGGTGGTATGTAACGCATGGTCGGATTTAAAGTCGATAAGCACAATTTTCCCGTCCTCTTCGAAGTAGGCGTCGATAATGCCGTGAATGAGAATCTTCTCATTCGTATGTGCGTGATTGGGGAAAATTTCGCTTGCGTTTTCCGCCATCACGAAGGGCATTTCGCGGTACAGTTTGGGTGCGTTGCGAATGCGCTCGCCCAGCGGGGACGTGGCAAGGGTAAGGATTTTTGCGCGGTCTATGCGGTGGGCTTCCTCGGGGGTGAGCAAGTTTTTTTCTTGCAAATCAATGATAAGGGCTTCCACGGCTTCGGGGGTTTTGTGCAGGTGATAGTCCATATGCTCGGTGATGGCGTGCAAAATTGAACCCATGCGCATTGCGGTTAGCCCTTGCTCGGCGCGGATAAATGCGGGCGGGTCAAATACAGGGGGCATTGTGTCGGGCACGGTGGCAGAATCCGGTGTTAGGTCGCTTGCGTACAGGCGCTTAATTTCGGAAATAGATAACTTTGAAGGTAATGCGGGGGCGGCTTCCAACAACGGGAGCGCTTGTGTTTGCATTGCGGGGGCTTGTGTTTGCATTGTGAGGGCAATTTCTTGATACGCCGCAATGCCGTCCCGCTTGTGAATATGCAAGCACACCGCCGATGCTTCGGGACTGCGTAAGATGCAGGGCATTAGCCAATCAAGATAACGCGCAGCGGCGCGGCGGTAGTAGGTTGGGAGCGTTCCCGCCGGGGTTTGGGCGGCGTCCTGCCATTTTTCTTGCTCGCGCTCGTAGCTTTTGCACCGTGCAGTAAGGATAAGCTTTTGCATTGCGCGCGTCATTGCCACATACAGGCAGCGCATTTCTTCGGAAAGATTCTCCCTGCGGGTTAAACGCTGCAGGCTAAAACGGGGCAGCGTATTCGAAATGGTGCGTAAATGCGTGTCTGTATATTGTGCGCCAATGCCGCTTTCGCTGTGCAAAATTAGGGGCTGGCGCTCGTCTTCTACGTTAAACTTGCGCCCAAGAAAGCTCGCAAATACGATGGGGAACTCCAAGCCCTTCGACTTGTGTATGCTCATAAGGCGAAGTACATTTTCGCCCGCCGTTTCGGTTGCGGCGTTAATGCGGTCGGAAGCGTCTGTCGCGTGTAAACGCTGTATATAACGCGTGAAGTGGAAAAGCCCCGTTAGCCGCGTTTCCTCGAACGCCATTGCCCGTTCCATGAGCAATTGCAAATTGGCGGCACGCACCGCACCGCCCGACATAGCACCGACATGGGCGGGCAGCTGCGTGGTGTCGTACACCAAACCAATTAAACGGCTAATGGGCAAATGCGCCGCCGCCCCGCGAAAACGCGTCAGGTCACTACGGAAGCGGGCAAGCTTTTCTTCCAATTCAACGGCTTGGGGCATTTGCACACAGTCGTAGAAATCTGCATTCTTATTACCCTCGCGCAGGATTAACAATTCGTCTGCATTCACGCCGTACACGGGGGAAAACAAGACGGCAATCAAATCAATGTCCTGCCGCGGGTTGTCGATAACACGCAAAAAGGAAAGGGCAACCTTTACTTCCCATTGGTCAAAAAACGCGGCGCCCATATCCGCTATTGCGGGAATACCACACGCCTTTAGCGTTTCAATCACCGTCGGCGCAAGGGTGTTTACGCTGCGCGCAAGAATTACCATATCGGATAGACGGCACTTTCTGTATGCGCCTAAAGAAGCGTCCCAAATTTCCTGCGTTTCCAGCATTTCATGCACACGCTTAGCGATTAACCGTGCTTCGTTTTGTAATGGGGACGCGGCTTCCTCACTTTCGTCGCCTTGTTGCTGCTCTTCGTTTTGCGCTTCGTCCTCTTCATCTAATATGTCCAGGATAACGCGCCCGTCCCCGTTCACCCATGGGGGATAGTCCGCCCCCGGTTTAAGCGAAGCCGCATCATCATACGCTACTTCCCCCACGTCCTTGCACATGATTTGCGAGAAGAAAAAATTAATCCCATCCAAAACCTCGCCCCTGCTCCTAAAGTTTTGCGATAAGTCAATCCTTTCAACATTTTCAAGCCCTTCATATTTCCGCAAAAACAACTGCGGGTTTGCGCGTCTAAAACGGTAAATGCTCTGCTTCACATCGCCCACCATAAAACGGCGTTCGCATACGGCGGATAAAATCAGCTCCTGTATTTCGTTTGCGTCTTGGTACTCGTCGATTAGCACCTCGCGGTACTTGCGCCGCAGGGCAAGCGCCGCAGGGCTTGGCGTCATATCCGCAGGACCGTTCGGGTACAAAACGCGAATGGCAAAATGCTCCAGGTCGGAAAAATCGAGCAAATTGCGGGCGCGTTTTTCCTCTGCATACGCCTGTGCAAAACGCGCGGCAAGCCCCATTAACGCATTAACGCGTGGTGCAAGGGCGGCAATATCGTCACGCATTTTATCCGGCGGCGCAAAAAAAATCCCCTTAAATAAATCGTCTACGGCTTTTTTTACACCCTTGCTGCGTAAGCGCTGGGCGCGCTCTTTTAGGGCAGGGTCTACTTCATCTTTTTTGCCAATGGCGGGTAGCCGCCCCCACGTGACTGTATTAACCGCATGATACAGTTCCTCAAATTCGCCGTTTATGCCCGCACAAAAACGGCGCAGCATTTCCTCATCCTGCTCGATGCGTTCTATGTATTTTTCCGGCCCGTTGGGAAGCATACACACCTCGCGGGCGCGTTTTAGACTTTCCAGCGCACCTGTTAGCCCTTGGGCAAGTTCCTCCCGCGCCACGTTCGCCCATGGGCTGCTTCCAATATCCTGCACCCCGTCATAGACCCCGGCATAACGCTGCGCGGCGGCTTGCGGAAAGGGGTCGCTCTCCAAAAACTCATACAATTTACGTACCAGCGTATCTAGCCGTGTGTCGCCGGTTTTGCCGCCAAAAACGTCCGCAAGGTCGATAAAGCCCGCGTCCTCGGCTTGGTACATTGCTTCAAAAAGCTCGTCCATCACCTGCACCTTAATAAGCCCAAGTTCCGCGTCGTCCCCCACGCGGAAGGCAGGGTCCAGCCCCACCTGCTGAAAATGCGCCTTAACCAACTTGCGGCAAAATGCATGTATGGTAGAAATATCCGCACCGGGTAACAATGCAAGCTGGCGGGGAAAATGCCCTTCTTGCAAGCGCTCGGTTACCTTGTCCTTCATACCCGCCGCCGCCGCCTCGGTAAACGTTACCACCAGCAGCCGCTCCAACCCGTAGCCCGATTCAATATGGCGCATAATGCGCGCCGTAAGCACCGCCGTTTTGCCCGAACCCGCCGCCGCGCTCACCAATATTTGCGGCGCGTCGCAGTCGATGGCGGCTTGCTGGGCAGGGGTAAACGAAATTTGTGCGGACATGGATAGCTCCTTTATGACATATGGGTTATGTCATGATAAAAATATAAGTTCCCCCGGTACATCACGCTCCGCTACGGCAAGCCGGCGCACCTTTACCTCATGCCCGTCCAGTACGCGAAGTACGGTGTCATAGGCGAGCATTGGGCGGTTATTTTCCTCGCTTAAATGGGCGAGCAACACATGGGGGCGCAGGTGCGAAGCAAGACCGCCGCAAATATCGGCAAGCAAAACCCCACAAGCGGCATTGGATAAATGCCCTCTGGCACTCAGTACACGCTGTTTTAAACTAATGTGGTAGCGTCCGTTTTTCACCATTTCAATGTCGTGGTTACTTTCTATGTACATGAGGCCTGCGCCCTGCATATGGGTGCGTATCGTGTCCGTTGCTTCTCCTAGGTCAGTGGCTATTGCAATTTTTTCTTCCCCCGCTTGCAGGGTATACCCCACGGGTTGGGACGCATCGTGCGGTATGTCGAAGGCGGTAATTTTAACATCGCCAATGGTAAAAGGTTGATTGGGTTCCACATGCTTAACTAATTCCTCAGGCATTGGACCAATTGTGCCGTGACGTAAAAAATAACGCCACGTTAACGGCGTCGCATATACAGGCACTTTAAAACGGCGGGCGGCAATGCCCAAGCCGCGCACATGGTCGGAATGCTCGTGCGTTACAAGAATGCCGCTTAACTTGGGAACGGCAAAACGCTCAATGCCTGCGGCAATTTTCTTCCCGCTTATGCCCGCGTCTATGAGAAAATGCTCCCCGCCCAAGCCCGCGTAGGCGCAGTTTCCGCTGCTTCCGCTTGCAATTGTACCAAAACGGGTGTTCATTAGTTATGCCCCACGCGCCGTATATCTGCCCCCAAAGCGCGGAATTTTTCTTCGAACGCTTCGTAACCCCTGTCAAGGTGGCGGATATTACCGATACGTACTTCCCCATCGGCAGCAAGCCCTGCAAGCACCAACGCCGCCCCTGCACGCAAATCGGTTGCGCTTACCTCGCCCCCGCGGAAAAGGCATGAGCCGTCGGTAGTTGCTGCGCGACCTTCTACCTTAAAATTTGCGCCAAGTTTATTTAATTCTTCCACATAACGGAAACGATTATCAAAAATCGTTTCCGTTATTTTACTTTTGCCCTTTACCGTGCATAAAAGGGTGGAAATTTGTGGCTGCAAATCTGTAGGAAAGCCGGGATACCCCGAGGTACGCACCACACTTGCCTTTAGCGGCGCGTCCGCCCACACGCGGATAAAGTCCAAATCTTCCTCTACTTTGCAATTCATATCCTTGAGTTTATGCGTGAGGGACTCCATATGGCGGGGAATTACATTTTCCACCGTAATGTCGCCGCCCGTTATTGCAGCGGCTATCATATAAGTGCCTGTTTCAATTGGGTCGGGGATAACGGTGTACTCGCCGCCGCCCAATTCGCGCACGCCTGCGATGCGCAGCGTATCTGTACCCGCACCTTTAATGCGCGCGCCCAATTTATTTAAAAAGTTAGCAGTATCAACCACGTGGGGTTCTTTGGCGGCGTTGTCAATAATGGTATTGCCTTCTGCAAAAACGGCAGCCATCATAATATTGATGGTCGCACCCACGCTTGGGCTGTCCAAATAAATATCCGCGCCTACCAGCTTATCCGCCTTAACGCGGATTACTTCATCATCTTGGTAGGTTTCCGCCCCCAGCGCTTCGAAGCCTTTTAAATGATAGTCAATGGTGCGCCCGCCTACATTTAAATCACAACCGCCGGGTACAGGCACCTCCGCCTCGCCGAAACGCCCTAAAAGCACACCAAGCAAATAATAAGAAGCCCGCATAAATCTGGCTTCATCCTTGCCTATTTTAAATAGTGTGATATTGCGAGCATCTATTTCCATGGTATGCGCGTCGTGTAATTTGCACTTAGCGCCCAAATTAGTAATCGCCTTACGCAAAGAAACTACGTCTTCTATATTGGGAAGATTATCAATAATACAAATACCGTTTGCGGCAAGCGCCGCGGGAATAATTGCAACAGCGGCATTTTTAGCACCGCTGATTTGTACTTTACCTTGCAAGGGCCTGCGCCCATTTATCACAATTTGCTCCATGCGTAGAAACACTTCCCCCAGCCGATAAATGAAGTCCACTATATACCAAAAAAGGGACGCACACAACATGTTTTTTACAGTTGCATAACAATTTTTAACAAATCGTTATTTGTATAGTATTTAACGCCGACATTCATTATAATAAGGATAGTCGATTTTAAATGAACAGAGGTCGCCTTAAAGGGCATTCATAGCGAAAGGATGATTACATGCGCAAGAATTTACCGGCTAGAGTTATCGCATTTGCTTTGGCGCTGGTTTTTTTATTTCCCACAGGAGTATCTGCAAGGGTTGACCGCTTTATCCTTACCGACCCTGTACGCAATACATACACAGGGCGGCCCAACACGCTGCCCATGATAAGCGGCTTAGCCTTCACCGATATGCCGCCAAGCGGCGATGCACGCGACGCAATTGTACGCAGCGGTGCGCTGGGTTCGTTTATGCCGCAGGGCGGCGCATTCCGCCCCAATGCGCCCGTTACAAGGGGCGAAGCAATTGCCTATATCGTCCGCGCCGCAGGTTTTTCGGACGAAGCGCGGGAGCGCGTAGCAACCACCGCACCCACCTTGCCCGAAGGCTCTAACCTTGCGCTGGCAGTGACCTTCAGCTACATGGTACAAGCGCGGGAAATGGGAATGTTAACCGCTGCAGAATATAACGATGCATTAGCCGCCCTTGAGCAACCCGCCCTTGGCGCACTTTTCCCCGGTTTGCCCGGGCAACCGCAGGAAAATGTCCCCGCACCCATTCCCTTCCACGCCGCCCCCGCCACCCGCGAGGAAATTGCCTACTGGGTGTACCAAGCCTTCGATTACGCCCTTTCAGGCATATGGGAACGCCCTGTTCACCAACCCGGACCTTCCATTTACGTGTATACCGACCGCAATAATATTTCCCCCGAGCGCTATGCCGCCGTAAGCGCAATGGTGCGCAACGGCGTAATGGTGAGCACCGCAGGTACAACCATTTTTAACCCGCAGGGAACGCTCCCGCGCATTTTTATGGCGTCGCTTATCCGCAATTTAGATACAATGCACTTCGAAGTGCTTGGGCTGGAACGCCACACAGGTACGGTGGCGGAAATTCAGCAAGAGCAATTTGTGGACACCTTAACAGGGCAAAGCTGGCATAACGTATTTATTCGCCGTGCCGACGGCGGGGTAGATGTATTGCGCTCTACCCAACGGGTTAGCCCTTCCCCCCAAGATGGTCCGCTAGATGTAGTAGTACTGCGCAACGGCATGGTAATGGGGCTTGCGGGCTTGCAAATCGGCGACCAAATTGAATACATTACCCACCCCGAGTCAGACACAATCTGGTATGTACGTGTACTGGGCGAGCTTGCTATGCAAAACTTCGTAGGGCGCTTACAGCGCGTAAATATCGAGGACGGCACAATGACATTTACCGACCCCAACGGTCGCAGTGTGACCTTTCCCATGATTTACGGCATGTACGGGCTTAACAATGACGGCGTTCCCTTTGTGCGCTTTGGGCATATATCCCGTGCGGTAGATACAATGCCGCTGGGTTCATTTTATACCGTTACACTAATTAACAATGTAGTATCGGATATCGAATTCCTGGGCGACCCCGTGCTGTATATGGAAATACGCGGCGTAGTAGTGGAAAACAACCCGCAAATGGGCTTTATCACCATCATAGATGAAAGCCGCCGCGAGCGCACCTTCAACTACATTCCCAATACCCTGCGGGTGCAAAGGCGCGACTTCTACGACATGCGTGAAGCAGGCTGGAACATGACACAACTCTTACAAGATATAAGTGAAATTATCCCCGGCGACATCGTAAGCTTCCGTACCGCAACAGACGACCCGCTGCGTATTACGCATATTAGTGCCGCGGCGCAAACCACCACGCGCTACGGGCGGATTTTAGAATTCCGTCCCATGGGCGGTTCATATGAAATGTTAATGGAATTCCCCAACGGGCAAACAGGTTGGTTTACCGTAGTAAACGGCATTCTGGTGCTGGAACACGGGCGTCCTGTACCCGCCAACCGCATTCAAGTAGGCGACTGGGCGCAAATCCGCGTAAACCAAGCGCTGTTAGGACCCGGTGTTATGATGGAGTCCGTGCTGGAAGTGGCATTAGACGGCGGCGGGCATCATATAAACACAATTGTAATGGGGCAGCTTTCCCGCTTTACCCCTGCGCAAAATCAATTGCAAATTGCCAACGCCACCGAACTAACCCCCGAGGGCTGGCGCAACCATCAGCCGCTTGCCATGTACAACATCGGCGGGTCAAATGTGCGCTATTTCTTTGATGGGCGCGAAGTGACGTTAAGCTTCCTTAACCGTTATTTGCAGCGCGGAAGCGGCACGGTATACATCGCGATGGAAAATAACTTCGCAGGCGAACGCATTGCCATGGTAAGTGTACGCTCCGGGCGCGACGAGTTGCTTCAACCCGAATCGGTATTATCCGCCGCCGCAGGTACGTTTAATCTGCTGGGCATTTCGGGCAATATTGAAACGGATGCGGGTACAATTGTTGTACGCAACGGGCGTTTAGTTGACCCCACACAAATACAGGCAGACGATTGGGCACGGGTTGCGTTAAACGGGCATAATACCGCTGCCGTAGTTGATATTTCGCAGGCGCCGTCCCACGAGGGCGTGCAAATTGTGCGCGGGCGCGTTACCCGCGTATGGCCGCACCAAAGCTTCCGCGTGGAAACGATGAGTACCTTTGACGGCTTGCGCTGGCATTACACGCCCATACCCCGCGAGTTTACCATCGACCATGATACAATTTTCCTGTTAGACGGCGGCGTTGGTTCAATCAACGACTTCATCGGTTTTACTCCGGACTCCGTCGTAGGGCAAGTATTTAACGTTATCGTAGAAGGCGGACGCGCCGCGTTTGTTATCGAAATGCCGTTTACCGAGCCGTTCCCGTCGTTGCCCAATGCACCGGGGCACCTTACCCTGCGCGGTACCATTTGGGACGCCGACGGCGATAGCTTAGACCTGCGCGATGTAAGTGTACTAAACCCGCGCACGGGCGCGTGGGTACCCATCAGCCTTGTTGATGCGTCGGGTACGGTGGCAATACAGGAAAATCCCATCATCATAGACCGCGACCGCATGGTAAGCGCAAACCATTTACGCGCGGGGCAACAGATACGTGTGCTAACCAATACACCGCTAAACACCGTGACCATTGGAAGCGGGTTGGAAGCGGAAGGATTTATTATAATCGTAGAAAATTAGGGGGAAGGTCAAGTGATTAAAAAGATTAAAACCGTGGGGCTTTGCCTCACACCCCATGAACTTTTTGAAAAAAGTTCGACAAAAACTTTGACATGCGCCGGGTCTGCTTGGGGGCGCGTAGCCCCCAAGATTCTTCTTTTAACCCTGCTTTTCGCTTTCTTGCCCATGCCCGTTTACGCCCGCATCGGCGACCTTGGCTTCTTTGGCGGAATATCGCAAGGGCGGAGATTGCCGCATACGACGGAAACGATTATTTTCCAGCAGGGTAACGGACGCAATACAAGGGCGGCTACGCTGGACGTAAATTATCAGGAGCTGATATTTTTTGGCGGGCGCCCCATGCAGTTTGACGGCGTTATGATTATTACGAATAATGCGCCCGCGCATATTGCAAACAGCGCAACGCTTATAAATGCGCCCGCCAATATACCGCGCTCGGGCGTGTTTACTAAGCGGTATCAAGTGCTTCCCACCGATGCAACGGCAGAGGACGTAAGCATAGAGCGTAATATGAATTTTAACGTAGAATACCGCGTGATAGACAATCAAGTAATTTACACCTACCGCATCGTACGCAGCAGTTGGAGCGAAGAAATTACCACCCCCAACGGCGTGTACGTGCTGGATAACATGCGTTCGCACATCGGCATTAGCGTAATCGAGGACAGAACACCCGGGGTTAATTACTATCGCGGTAATGTGTGGGCGCGGCTATATTACATCGGTCCCGGCGATACACTGGTAATTGTAGAGCAAGAAGGCGAATTCCATGGCTTTTACAGCGCGTGGGCAGCGACCGAAACCCACCGCACCAACGTAACCATTTGGTATGGCGATGACTGGGCACTTAACTATCAAATTCGCCCAAGCGTAACGGTAAATAACGTAATGCGCTGGGCACAAAACGAGCCAACGGCGATTAGCTTTGTGGGCAATTTCCAAGAAGTAATGCAAACCTTTGCGGGCTTGCGCTACGATATTTTTGCCCCCGTACCCCATTTCATGTGGGACGAACCGTTGACCGGCTCTTCCAGTTTGCACCACCCCAATACTTTCGAACAGTTGCCCGCCGCGAATATGGACTTTTTGCGCGGTAATGCGGCAGAAGATGATATTCACCGCCTATTCGCCATGGAAGTATTAACAGGGCCGCCCACCAATTTTGTCCCGGGGCAAATCATTACCCGCGGGCAATTTATGACGGCGCTGGCACGCGCAATACGCTTACCGACCGCCGACCCGCCCCGTGTTACCCGCAACCGCGAACCCGCGCCCTTATTCAGCGACGTAACCATTCACCGCCCCGAATGGCGCTACATCGACGCGATTGTACGCGAGGGCGTGGCACATGGGCGCGCCGATGGCAGCTTCCATTTCGATTACGCCATCACCCGTCAAGAAGCCTTTGCCACCATTGTACGCGCACTGGGGCTGGAAACTATGGGCATGTTGCCTACTGTTGTTTCCCCCTTTGCCGATAGCGATGCCATTGCAAGCTGGGCGATACGCGAAGTAAATATCGCTTACACCTTAGGACTAATCGAACCCGACGGCGCGGGCAATATTCGCCCCACCGACCCTATTTCCAAAGGCGAGGCGGCGCGCTTGCTTAACCGCTTAATCGACTACATGCGCACGGGCTTGGCGCTGGATTATGCCGACCAGATAGTGAATATTGCAAGGTAGGGAAGAAAGCTAAGGTCAAAAGATTAAATGCAAGACCTTGGACTCCGCCCAAACCCACGAACTTTTTGGAAAAAGTTCGACAAAAACTTTTAACTGCTGCCGTAGATTGCGAGATTAATATTCTACCCCCATACCCCCCCCACTTAAGTCCCATCGAAAATTTGGGGCAGAGTTAAAATACAACATTCGTAGAATCTTACCCAATTCCAATTCTCTTGACGACACACTTGTGAACTACTTTTAATTTATATGATTATAACGCGTCTAGCCGTCGCACATATGCGCGACGGCTAGACGCGTTCCGTGAAATCTCCCACTTCATAAAATTAAACATTTAATACGATGTGGGCAGAAAAAAGAGGCTATCTTTATCTAAATAGAACAATATTTATTTATGAACTCGAGGACTAAACGAACCTCTTTTTCGTTTAAATACTTATGAATATTTAAATTCAACTTATCAAAAAAACATGCATTGGTATAGGTACTTATTGCTTTGCAAGAATTAACAAATGGATTTTTATGTTGCATTGCTAGAATCGCTGATACCTGTATTTCCATTTTAGTTTTATTAATATAATCATTCTCATATTTAATAAAATTGTTTAAAATTAAACATAATGTACTGGGGTCAATTCCATTTACGACAAGCATAAATGCAAAAGTTAAAAAACTATCATTTATATTTTTCACAAAATGTACATTATCAATAGTAAATCCATTTTTTTCTACTGCACAAGCTATATATAACATGTAACTTGCATGGCGCATTACATTTTCTTCTAACGCTCTTAAACTATAAGCATACATTAAAAAACCCACATCCCTGTCATGCTATCGATCAAACCGTCGATATCTGTATATATAAAATCGTTGTTAAGCGCTATCTTATCGTAGACATGAGGCAAATTGGCGCGAACTGTGGACAAGAACAAATCTTTTTCAGAAATATTAAAATAAGAAAATAATACAAGACTGGCAAATATTAATGCATTAGGTTTTCCAACAAAAAATAATGCATTCATTTGCATGTTCATAATTTTTTGTTTACTAGGCACAACTTCGGTAGAAATACATTTTTTTAATGTTTTGTTATACGCAGGCGCATCAACACCACGAGCGGCTAGTGAATAGCATAATTGCAAAAACGCATCATTTGATTCTGACAGGGTCTTATTGATAGAGTCAATATCAGCAGCTATTGTGGTCTCATTAATTAACGACAGTACCATGCAAGAAACTCTTAGCAAACATGTATTAAAACTTTCGTCCATACTGCATCATACATCCTTTTACAACTGCAAATTCTACAAAATGAAGTTGTTTAATGCAAGCGGTGATGCTTACATAAATTGATTAGCCAGAGCTATTTATGTTTTGCATCACCACTTACTGTTTGCATATATAATTTTGAAAAAATTAATTTGATTGAATTAAAAAATTAATGTAAGCGATTGATTATCAAAAGTCACTTGCATTATACCACCAGTCCAAACTTGCGCACCATTTGTAAACATCGGTGATTCAACATGAGTACCCCAAGCCGGAATGGCTGCAAACAATGCTCTTCGAACTAAAGGAATAGGATGCATCGTATCCCCAAAAAGTTGAATGCTTCCATGTATGCCGACAGGAAGCGTTGAATTATTGTGTATCGTCAAACGCATTACATGTGTATTTCTTCCGGCCGTCACCCACACCAAATGACCTATGCTCACATTATTACGCGCAATTCCATTATTATGCGGAATTGTGAAGATAAAAAGACTTTCTCCAACTTCCAGCTTCTGTTTAAGACTTTCCGAATCTAAAGTTGCATTGTTATTTGCTGAAAGCCAGCAGTTAAAACTATCTACGCACGTAATTTCAACAGCACGAATGTAACTATCAATCACGTTACACTCCTGATGAGTCCCTGCTGGGTGTGCACTTACACTGTATGCTGTACTAAAAAGCAAAGCAATAAAAAACGCGATTGGCAAAATAAACTTTTTCATAAAAATAACATCCAACAGAATTAATGCATACATCAATAAAATCCGAATTGTATGTTTAATATTGCTTTGCGCCAAGTAAAGAAGATTTTATTAAAATAGCAATAAAGTCACTAATAAGATAACAAAGAGAAACAACACAAGATGATAATAGATATTGGCGTCAAATTAATTAACAACATCACTCCTTATAAAGCAACATACAGTAATAAACGGACAGGGCGATTTTACAGTTTACTTATTTTCTTGTCAATAAGTATGTTTAATCTAATTATAAAAACATAGTGCCAAGAGATTACAAAAGTATTAAATTATAAACAAAAATGCAGTCGTTTTTCAACTTCAGAAGCATCGACGAGGGTTCGCGAATGCGAACCCTCGTTTTTGGGAAAACAACAGTCCAAGTCTATAATAAAGTTTTTTGCCCCCGACCTACCTGCCATCCAACCACTCAACTGCGGCGTCGGCTACGGTTTTTACATTGTCCGCCTCAAACGGCGTGGGCAGCCCCGCGTCTTGCACGAGTTCTACGAAGGTCTTTGTCCCCGCAAAGCCTACCAAGCGGCGATATTTTTCCCATGCGGATTTGGCATCCTTTTGCGCATCTGCCCAGAAGGAGAGCGCCATAATTTGCGCCAGGCAGTAGTCGATGTAGTAGAAGGGCGAGCTAAAAATATGCCCCTGCGCCTGCCAGCGGCGTCCTTCGCCATAGAAGGGCGTTTCGGTTAGGTCGAGCCACGGGCGGTATTTGGCTTCGAGTTCCAGCCACAGGGCGTTGCGCCGGGCAGGGGTTAGCTCGGGATTGTTGTACATATGATGCTGGAATTCGTCCACCATTACACCGTAGGGGATAAAAGTGAGTGCCCCGCCAAGGTGCTGCTGGTAGTATTTTTGCGTGGCATCGCCAAAGAAGCCCTCCACCCACGGCCACGTGAAAAATTCCATCGCCATAGAATGTACTTCCGCCGTTTCCATGGAATAATAGCGTAGTGCGGATGGGTAAATGTCCTTGGCAAGGTAGCCCGCAAAGGCATGACCCGCCTCATGGGTGAGTACATCAATATCGCCTGCCGTGCCGTTAAAATTGGCAAAAATAAACGGTGACTTGTACTTGGGAATGCTTGCACAATACCCGCCCGCTTGCTTGCCCGGGCGCGTAAGTACGTCGAAGAGCTCGTTCTCCAGCATAAAGTCGATAAATTGCGCAGTTTCGTCGGAAAGCTCATGGTACATCTTTTTGCCGTGGGCAAAGATATCTTCGGGCGTGCCCATGGGTTTTGCGTTGCCCTCGGGGTACTCGAAGGCATCGTCATAAAATTTTAACGAATCTACCCCAATGCGTTGCTTTTGCTCATTCTTCAAACGCAGCGCTACAGGAACGATGTGGTTAATTACACCTTCGCGGAATTTTGCCACCTGCGCTTGGTCATAGCAATTGCGTTGCATACGATAGTACCCCACCTGCGTGAAGTGCGTATGCCCCAATTTTTCCGCGATGCGCGTGCGCACCTTTACCAGCTCGTCGAATAGTGTGTCAAATTTTTCCGCCCGCTCCATAAACCATGCGCCTGTGGCTTCCACGGCGGCTTTGCGCATTGCGCGGTCGGGGTGTTCGCTGTACGGGCGAATTTGCGCTAAAGTTAGCGTTTTGCCGTCAAACTCAATTTGCGCCGACGCGATGAGCTTGCTGTACTCGCTGGATAAGCGGTTTTCTTCTTGCAGGTCGGGTACGATTTCGGGCTTAAAGGTCTTTAATTGCAATTCCGCGTTGTCGAAAAGCAGTGTACCCCACGCTTTTTCCAGTTCCGCGCGGAAGGGCGAATCCAACAATGCCTGGGTGTACGCTTTCATTGCGGGTTGCAGCTTGGGAAGCATTTCATCAAAGTATGCCTTTTCGCCGTCGTAAAATTTGTCGTTTGTGTCCAGCGTGTGCCTAATGCGCCCGATGGAAATTGCCGAGAAGAGCTCCTTGGTTGCGTCGTCATACTTCTTGTACGCCGCGAAGGCGTCATCTGCTGATTTTGCGGCTTTAAACTCCGCAAGCAAACCTTCCATTTGTGCCAGCACCGCGTCAAATTGCGGCCGCTCATACGGCATTTGCGAGAATTTCATGTAATTCGCTCCTTTGCGTTTTAATGATGCAGTATAACATATTTAACCATAATTGAATGAACGAAAAAATAGCGCATTTTTTGTATCTATGCTAACATAGGCGAAAAGGCGCACCGCAGAAGTGGAGTGGCTATATGTTTGAGTTCATCAAAGCAGATATAAAAAAGTTCGCTATTTATCACACGCTATACACAGCATCAAACATATTTGACCGATACGATTGGAACGAGCGTATAGATGATGCAATAGATTGTATATCGAACACAAGCGTATATTTTGTACACGATAAAAGCGAAATTGTCGGCGGATTTACGTTAAAAGAGAATTGCGTTAATTATCCTTTCATCGTCCCACCGTTTAAAGATAGAAAAATGTTTTGGGGCGTAACCCTTGACTATGCGATTAAAACAAGCGGATGTGGGGATATATTTCTCAATGAAATTCCCGAAACGGATGCGACTGTACTGGAACAATCATTTTTTGCAACGCGTAAATGGTCAAAACAAAAAATGATACGACCCACAGCGTTATGTACGCCTGCGCTTACTACCGATTTTTATTTTAGCGAATTAATGGACGCAAATATAAAAGAAATAATCCGCGTTATATATGATGCCGATGCAAACGGTCATGCATCAACCGTGTGGCAACCCGATATAAATGATATAGAAACGACTGTACAACGACGAGTTGAATTGTTTACTCAAACCCATTCGCTTCATATGAGCAATGTCGTAAGAAATAAAATATCCAACGAAATTGTGGGCGTATGTATTGTGGGAGTATATCCCGATGCACAAGCCTATTCTACAAAAAATTTTGCAACAATCCATCAAATTTCTGTAAAGCCGGAATATCAACGAAAGGGCATTGCAAAAGCAATGTTGTTGAAATCTATTAGTGATGCAAATAAAATATCGCCCGCCATCACATTAGGCGTGTTAGAGGATAATCCCGCTAAAGAATTGTATAATAAAATTGGGTTTAAAGCAGGCGCTCTTTATTCCGGACTTCACTATAATATAATGGCGGTGAAACAATGATAATCCCTTACCTAACCCCGCACAAGCAACCTAATAGCACACAACTCTCCGAAAACAGACTTGAATTATTACGCAATAAAATCGACACCCTAATCTTTGAAAAGCAACCGCAAAAAATCCGCTTCTTTATAGAACATTTATACAGCGTAGCGCGGTATTGCGCGTTGCTTGCCATGAAGCGTAACCTTAGCGCCGAGCTCGCGATGACCGCGGGCATGTTACACGACATTGCCCGTATCACCGACAACGCAAACCAAGACCACGACACACTGGGCGCACAACGTACGCGGGAAATTCTCGCAGAAATGGGCTTATACGATGAAGCAGAAATAAGCACCATCGCCACCGCCGTTTTGCACCATTGCGAAAAATCCACCCTACACGAACCCTATGACGAAATTCTAAAAGACGCCGATGTGCTAAGCCACTGCATGTACAACCCCGCATTCCCCATAAGCAAATGGGAAGTCGTGCGTTATAATAATTTGCTTGATGAGTTGGGCTGTGGGTGTACCAAACAGCAGTAACCGCCCTAAGTCCAACATCAAAGTTTTTTGCCCCGCTTTTTTCAAAAAAAATAGCGCATTCCCCATATTTATGTTAGCATAAGCGTACAGGCGCAACATACCGCATAAAAGGGTGGAAAACAAATGAGCATTTCAAAAGTAACCAACAACGGGCAGGCCGTACATACCATGCAATCAATCATTAGTAATGTGGAAAAGGTAATCGTAGGCAAGCGGTACGCGGTATCGCTGGTAATGGCAACGCTGGCGTGCCGCGGGCATGTTCTGATAGAAGACGTACCCGGCGTGGGCAAAACCAGCTTGGTAGGCGCGCTCGCAAAATCAGTAAACGGCAGTTTTAAACGCATTCAATTTACGCCCGATATCATGCCCTCCGATATTACGGGCTATTCGGCGTTTTCGCCCAAAACGGGGGAATTTGAATATAGGGCAGGCGCGGTAATGAGCCAGTTTGTGCTGGCAGATGAAATTAACCGTACTTCGCCCAAGACCCAATCCAGTCTGCTGGAGGTTATGGAAGAAAATACCGTAACCGTAGACGGGCAAACCTATAATGTTCCCAGCCCGTTTATCGTGCTTGCTACGCAAAACCCCGTGGAATACTTGGGTACGTATGCGTTACCCGAGGCACAGCTCGACCGCTTTTTTATGAAAATTTCGTTAGGCTACCCCGAGGATAAAGAAGAAGCAAAAATGCTGGACAGGTTTAAAGGGCGCAGTCCGCTGGCAGCGCTTGCGCCCGTAGCGGAAGGCGAAGACATTATCGCAATACAAAAATTGGTGGAAGAAATTCACGTAGAAGCCTCTATTAACGAATTTATTGTAAGCATATCACGCTTTACCAGACAGCATGAGGACGTGCAGCTGGGCGCAAGCCCGCGGGCAAGTCTGTGTTTGTATAAGGCGGCGCAAGCATGGGCGCTGTACAACGGGCGCGACTATGTAATCCCCGACGACGTTGTACAAATGGCGCCCCATGTGCTGGAGCATCGTATTCTAATGAAGCAGGAAGCCGCAATAAAAAAGGTGCGCGTGCAGGACGTAATTGGACGCGCGTTACAAGAAGCGACAAAGGCGGTTTTATAGTGCAGTTTTTTAAACGACCGCGGGTAAGTAATTGGTGCTTGTATTTGGCGGTATTGTTGATTATCGCCTCTGCCGCGTGGGTATACGGCGAGCGGTTGCTTTATCTTGCGCTGGTGGTGTTTGCGGCAATGCCTGCGGCATCGTTAATTATTACGTTTTTGCTGCTGCGCGGGCTTCAGGTTACGCAAGATACACCCAATACCGTAGTGAAGGCGCAGGAGTCTAACATTCGCCTGTACATACATAATGCAGCGCCCGCACCTCTTGGCAACGTGCAATGCACCTTTTTTACCGATGATTTTGCCATAGAAAGTGAAGACCGCATGGTGCTTGCGCTACAGGCACTGCAATCCATGCAGGCGGATATCCCCTTCCGCATAAAATACCGCGGTACGTATACCGTGGGTATTCAATATATCCATGTGATAGATTTGATGGGGCTTTTCCGCCTGCGGCGCACGATAAATAAGAAAACAAAGGTCATTGTGTTGCCGCGCATTGTGGATATGTCCGGCTTCCCGTTGGTGATGAATTTACTTACCCAAGCGCACTCGCGGTATGATATTAAAGACGAGGACTATACCACCATATCCGACATTCGTCCGTACATGCCTACGGATTCGATTAAACGCGTACATTGGAAGCTTACCGCCAAGCGTAATGAATGGCTGGTTAAGAACTTTCAGTCCAACGCATTAAATCAAGTAACCATGATATTTGATACTACATTGCTTCCCCTGCGCTATAAGGAGCAAATAATCTTAGAAGACCGTATGATAGAAACGGCAATGGGGCTTGCACGGTTTTGCTTGCGTAAGGGAATGCCCGTAGACTTTTTTGTAGGGGAAGGGCATACCGCCCATTGTACCCACCCCGCCTCCTTCGAAATTATTTACAGCATGGGGAGCGGGCTGGTTTTTAGCGAAAAGCCGCGTCTTACGCCCCAGTCCATGCTTGCGCACTGCCTTAACGATGCAACGGGCTTTTTAAACACGGTAATCCTTACCGCGCGCCCCAATGCAGATTTATATGAACGTATTGCCAACGGCATAAGCAACGGTCATTACATTGCTATTTTATATTTCCCCACGGTGTATAGAGATGCGGAAGCGGAAGAAATATTTGACCTGCTGGTAGACGGCGGCATACCCGCGTACCGCGTAGGGGACAAATCGTTTATCACCCACAACGAAGAGGAGACCGCCGCATGAAAACGAAAAACGAGTATCTGTTTTTACTTGGGGTAGGCGGTGCGTATTTATTCGCCGTTACGCGAGGTATTCTTTCGGCAACGGTAATTGCCGTACCGCCGTTAACGCTGTATGCGATGGGGCTATTTAGCTTGCTTGTATTCACACTGCTTTTGTTTAATAAAAAGACACGTATTGCCGCGGGGGTGTTTGTTGCCCTTGCTGCGCTATTTATCTTTTGGCAGCGCGACGTATTTGAACCGCTGATAAACCACTATTCTGATGTATTTTTAATGGCGACGGGGTATATCCCCTTCCGCCCCGAGCTTGGGCGCACCATGACGTGGCTAATCGTGTTGGCGCTGGGCTTTTTTGTTGTGGTATTTGCGCTGTATAAATTCAACTTCTATGTGCTTGCAATTGGCGGGGTGCTGGTATTTGCGCTCACATGGATGTCCAGCTTTTTGCGCGACTCGACATCATTTTTGGTCTTTGTGTTTGCCTTTGTGCTTATTTTTATCCGCAAAACAAGCAAGGGCATACCCCCCGTAGCGCTTGCGGCGCCTGTGTGTTTTTTGGTCATTCTCATCGCGCAGATACAACTGCCCGCTTATAGCGAAGCATTTACCCGCCGCACCTTACGCGATGCCTTTGAGGGACGCTTCCACGCCATTGAAGACTTTTTCTTCGAAATTTTTAACCCCACGTATTTTTCCTTTGCGCAAACGGGTTTTGCGCAGGCGGGCGGGCGGCTTGGCGGACCTGTAACGTTAAACGACCGCCATGTAATGGAGGTACACGCCCCGGGGTTGGTATATTTAAGCGGGGCAACGCACAACTATTTTACAGGCTATGCATGGGTGACTACGTTGCAAGCGGGGGATATTAATACCCACGGCTATACCCCGGGGCATTTTGAAATGTTGGAAACCACCGCAGCACTTATGCGCAACGCGGGCTTAGCACGGGGTGTAGATGCGCTAAATGCGGGTGTGTTACGTGCGGCGTTCCCTAACGACCCTGCACGGTATTTGAATTTTCATACTTTTGCGGTAATACGTACCGTAGCGGACGAAGTTTTTATCCCGCCCGGGTACGTGGAAATTGACTGGGTACGCGCAGTGGGAACCAGACAAACAGGCTTCCGCGACCAACCCGGAACATTAACGATGGGTGAAGGAACCGTCACCGCCTATATAACCGAAAATTTTATTTTTGTGCCTACAGAATTCGATGATGACGACGATAACGATGTAAACTTTTTTGTTTCGTCGGGTTTATCGCCTCGACTTTTTTGTGAAAATTATTACGCATGGTTAGATGTATGGCAAACGGCAAACCCCCTGTACGGCGATATTCCCCGTCCCGACGGGGACGGCGTTGTACATTATTACTGGCACGCGTATTTGCCCATGTCTACCATGTCTATTGGTATGGGGCGCAACCGCACGGGTACGGTATTCCGTACACCCCATTCGCGGCAGGTATGGTTTGACGATACAAGCTTCGACTACCAACCGAATTTGCTAAGCACACCCGGCGGCGATACCCGCACACCCGGTTTTATGCGGCGCAACACGATTTATCACCAGCATTTCCTGCATATTAACCCCAATTTATCGTTTATCGAAAACATTTTACACGCGTCCTACGCGGGGCTGTATGCCGCGCGGGGAGCAGGTTTAAGCGAACGCATCACACAATTGCAGGAAACCGAACCCTACAACGCGATGGGAGTGCATTTTGCGATTAACACAGCAAGCATGGATATGCTTGCGAGTTTCCCAAGCCAAAGCTTAATGATGATGGAAACCTTATTCATTAATTACGCCCGCCATGGGCTGGGGACACCCCGCATCGGCACAACAATGCCCAGCAGGGAAATGCAGCAAGCGCTGTACGACCTGTATTCCTCAACCGTGCTTGCCGCGTATGCGGAATCTATCCGCGCCCATTTCCTACAAGTCCCGGAAATTACGCCCCCCCGCGTGCATGAATTGACCGCAAGCATCATACGCTACCATGAAACGGACTTTGCCCGCATCATGGCGATACGCGACTTCCTTATGGATAATTTCCCCTACACATTAACCCCCGTACCCGTACCGCGCGACGTGTGCTTTGTGGACTTTTTCCTCTTCGAGGGGCGCGAGGGCTATTGCACGTACTTTGCTTCCGCCATGGCGTTAATGTCGCGCATTGCGGGCATACCCGCCCGCTACGTGGAAGGCTTTTTTGTGCCCGGCATTGGGCGGCATGAATATGCAGTAACGAGCGTAACCAACCAAATGGCACACGCATGGGTAGAAGTTTACTTCGAAGGCTTTGGCTGGCTTATTGTAGAAGCCACCCCCCCCCACGCGTTATACGCCGAGGCATTAAACCGCGTAGGAAACGCAGCAAACCGCGGCGATTTATGGTACCGCTGGTACGAGGATGAAATTTTGGAAGAAGATATGTGGCTGCACCACATGCGCGGACCGGGGCAAGGCGGACCGGGCGGGCAAGCGTCCCCCGCCGCCATTGCATATGAACCCGAGGTCACGTCCCTTCTCCAAATGATTTTGCTAACCGCGTTATTTATTTTATCCTTCGTTGCCCTCATTGCCTTATACCTGTTTATTTGCCGTGCGCGGAACAGGCTTGCCATTTTGCGCATAAGCAAGCTTACCCCAAACCAACAAGCACAGGCGTATTTTAAAGGCATACTCGCCATTAGCGAGTACTACCACAAGCCGTTAATCCCGGGGGAAACTACCCTGGCCTACGCGCGCCGCGCGGGGAAACGCTTCGCCTTCCAAAGTGACGCCGTATTTTTAAAGGACTTAATTTCCCTGTATAACCGCGCCAAATTCGGGAAAAACCAAATATCACAGGAAGAGCTTGCGCTAATGAAGGACGCTCACGCAACCATGGTAAACCTACTGTACACTATGCGCCGGCGGCCGCGCTTCGTATATTTGCATTACGTAAGAAGGGTAGGCGCGGTAACAATTTCATAATATTTAAAGGATAATCTTTTGACCTTACGCAACTTTTTGACAAAAACCGCGTTAATATATATGAAGTGAGGGAATTATGGCGGAATATTTATTTGACCTGCGCGGTGTTCGAAAGATTTACCGCATGGGCGAGGAAAAAATCGTCGCGTTGGAAGATATTAATCTAACCTTCGAAAAAGGGAAAATTTACTGCCTGCTCGGTACATCGGGGTCGGGCAAGTCTACGTTATTAAATATGCTGGCCGGGTTGGAAAAACCAACCAAAGGCAGCATTATTTTTATGGGCAAACCCTTAGAGAAACTGAACGAAACCCAGCTTGCCCTATATCGGCAGCGTTACGTCGGTTTCGTTTTTCAATCGTATAATTTGCTGCCCACCCTTACAGCACTTGAGAATGTGACGCTTCCGCTCACCTTCCGCAAGGTAAAAAAACGAGAGCGCATACAACGGGCAAAGGTGATGTTAAAAGCCGTAGGGCTTGGCAACAGGGCAAGGCACAAGCCCAGTGAGCTTTCGGGCGGGCAGCAGCAGCGGGTAAGTATCGCAAGGGCGTTTATTAATGACCCGCAAGTAATTTTTGCAGACGAACCTACAGGCAACCTGGACACACGAACAACATTTGAAATGATGGACTTGATTATCGGCATTGCGCGGGAGCGTAACCAAACGCTGGTTATTGTTACCCACGATACGGAAATAGCGCAGTATGCAGACCAAGTAATACGGATAAAAGACGGCGCAGTGGAAAGTATAACCGAACGGCAAGCCGTGCTTCCGGGGGAAGCGGACACCAAAATGACCGCAAGCATAGCGGAAGAAATTGTGGAAAATGAAACCGAAAACGGAGGTAATGAAAATGAAAACTAACATGGCAAAAAAGATGGCGGCATGGTTGCTCATCGTTTCCGTTGTAATAGCGGTGATGGCGCCCATTCCCGTACAGGCATTTAGTCGGGAAGAATTAGAGTTGCAGTGGTTAATTGCTGTACAAAACGATAATTTGGCGTTGGCTACGGAAATTAGGGCGATGATTGATGCGAGATTTCCCGCCACTCCTCCACCAACCCCTCCCCCACCAACCCCGCAGGTATTTGACCCGCGCATTAGCTTGCTTAACCCGCAGTCGGTAACGATTGCCCCCGGCGATTCGCAGGTATTTGTCCTTACATTGCGCAATACAGGGGTAGGAACGGCGTCGGAAATAGTGACTTCTGCCGGTACATCAGGTCCGCTTATATTAGAAATTGTGGAAAACGGGCGCATCGCCACCATGGCACAAAATAATGAGCGCACGCTTTCCTTACGCATTACCGCGCGGGCAGATGCAGCCCCGGGTAGCAGTTATACGATTACGCTTAATCACGACTTTCGCACGGCGGCGCCCGCTACGCGCAATAATTCTACCGAGTTAACCGTACACATCGGCGGAGAAGCGGGACACGCGCCTAATGTTCGCTTATCTAACCCGCGCATCAGCCAAACCGCGCCCATTCGCGCGGGGCAAAGCTTCTCTGTTGCCATGGAGCTTGAAAATTTTGGCGGGTCGGAGGCACGGGAAGTACAAATTACCGTAGAAGGCATTGGACGCGATACATTTTCCATGGCAAGCCATTCAACGCAGCTGCAAATTGCCAATATTGGTGCGGGGCAGCAACGTACCGTGCAGTTTGATTTTACCGCGTCCATGATGGTGGATACCGCATTCCATGAACTTGTGTTTACCGCCGTTGCCCGCGATGCGCAAGGGCGCGAGATTACATCGCATCCTATGCCCTTCTTCGTAACCACCGACGCCGTAGATACCTTTGCCGACTTGGAAATCCGCACCATAACCGCGCCGAGCGGACAAACAGACGCAGGTGCAACCGCAAATTTTACGCTGGAATTACACAACCGCGGTGAAATTGAGCTTACGCAAATAAGCGTAACCGCACACCCGCCAACACAAATTAACCACCGCTCGCAGGATACACGCACCATAAGCTCCCTGCGCCCCGGGGAAAGCCAGCAGGTGAGCTTTAGCTTTAGCCCCTCCAACGCGGCGGGCAATTATACGCATACGATTCGCTTCGCAGCGGAATATCATATACGCGGTGCGGCGACACAGCCCCCTGTGGTAAACCAGTTTGCCGCCCTTAATGTAAATAATCCCCACGGCGGCGAAAGCGACGACATGACCGACCGCCCTTGGCTGATTGTGGAAAATTTCTCTGTAGACCCGCAAATTGCCCAAGCAGGGCAGGAGTTTACCATGGGTATTACCTTCCGTAATACCAGCCCCACCCACTCCATTCACAGTGCGCGGATTATTTTTACGCCCCAAGGCGCAGGCCCCCAAGGCGATGTGGTGTTTATCCCCGTTGGTGGCAGCAGTAACACCGTTTTTGTGGATTATATCCCCCCGGGGGGTACGGTGGATAAGGAAATGACCTTCTTTACCGTAGGCGATGCGGTGCCCCGTTCCTACACCATGCGCGTAAGCAAGGATTATCAATCCCCCGGCTTCCCCTCGGGTGCGTTAAGCGAATATGTGGATTTATCCATCCGCGTTGCCCAGTTTGTACGGCTGGAAACGGTGCAAGATTTTTGGATGCCCGGCATGGTAAACGTAAACGACCCCATTCGTATCGAATTTCAAGTAATTAATAGCGGGCGCGTTACCTTGCATAATGTACGTGTGCGCGTGGAAGAGCATAACCACGACCCCAATTTTCCGTTAATAGATACATCGGAAGCGAATTTACCCGTGGGTGAAATGCAGCCCAGCCGCTGGCTTATGTATACGGGCTTGTTCCGTCCACTTGCGCCCGGTTTCTTAACGGGGGACATTATTATTTATGGTGAGGACCCCGCCTTCGAGCTGGTAGAGCATCGCATCCCCTTTGAGGTATATGTACAGGATTGGGGCGGCGATATGTGGAACGACCCTTGGGGTAACGACCCATGGGGCGACGACCCTTGGAACGACCCATGGGGTAATGACTCCTGGGGAAACGACCCTTGGGAGGAAGAGGAGCTGGGCTTTTTCCGCCGCGTATGGCGCTGGCTAACCACACCCTTGGGTGGTTACGCAGGGCACCGCAGAAATAACGGAAACGGCCAACAAGACATGTTTAACCAGCCCCAATTCTGGGGCGACGCAGGTTATGAAAACGGAAGCACAGAGGGCTTCGAATTTATGCGTCAAGTAGTTGTTACTCCCGGCGGCGGGGGTGCGGTAATGATTTCGCCCCCGCGGCCCGGTGGCGGCATGGTGGTTTCCCCCGGCGGTGGTATGATGGACCCCTGGGGCGAGCCGATGGAAGCGCCAAGGGATTCCTTTTTCATCAATGTATGGAACTTTGTACGTATGCCTATTTTCCTGTTCCCCTTCGGCTTGGCAGCGGGCGCGGGTATTACCCTTCTGGTGATTAAAATAAAAAAACGCCAAGCGGCGGAGATGGATTTTGATGAGTAGAAGCGAAATATGGAAATATTTCGCTAAGAGGGGGATTGTCTAACGTGAGTAACTGGGATGTACTTGTGATGTGCCTGCGCAACATGTTTAAACGCAAGTTGCGCACTTTTTTAACCATTTTAGGCGTAATGGTAGGTACGGCGGCCATTGTGCTTATGATTTCCCTTGGCTTGGCTACCGAAGCCCAGCACCGCGCCCAAATGGAAGAAGCGGAAGACGATATGACCATGATTAACGTGTGGATGCCGTGGGAGCTGGGGGAATGGTGTAACATAGAGCAACGCATGGTATTCCCCGAAGGGGTGCCTGTGTTAAACGACGACATGGTAGACAGCTTTGCCCACATTCCCGGGGTACAGCTTGCAAGCCCCATTATACGCGGGTCTTTATTTTTCCGCGCCGACCCCTATTACATGGAAGCCTGGGACATTACGGGCATTCGCCCCGAGGTAATGCAATACATGGGCTTGCCCGTTGCCGAAGGCCGCGTATTACAGGGGGGGGATGATTTTGCCGTGGTATTTGGCGCAAGTGCGGAGCGTGCCTTCGAGCTGCTTGGCTCTACCTGGCCCGACCGCGGCGACCGCATGTGGCAATGGGGCGTACCCGACGACCAAATCCCCACTTGGGTAGACGTAATGCGCGCACCCATGCGCGTATCCTTCGACCGCCGCTTCATACAGGCGGGAACGGACGAACCCCAACCCCTCACAGGGGGTATACGCCCCATTCGTTCCTTTAACGTGGACGTGGTAGGTTTGTTACAATCCACCGGCGATACATGGGGCGTGGACCGCCAAATTTTCATGGATATTGAGACCCTGTTATATTTGCAAAATGAACGTAGCATTGCAGAAAATGCGATACAAGACGAATGGCAATTTTGGTTTTCCGCCATACGCCAGCGCCCCCCCGAGAATTTTGAAAACGTGATGGTACGGGTTACCGATATGCGCTACACTGCCAGCGTGGCAGAAACCATTGAAGAACTCGGCTTCCGCGCCAGCTACCCCGGGATGCACCTTAACATGCTGGTGGCAGGGCAGCGCCAGCAGCAGCAATTACTTGCCGCCATTGGTGCCATTTCCCTCATCATTGCCGCCATCGGCATTGCAAATACCATGATAATGGCGGTGTATGAACGTACCCGCGAAATAGGTATAATGAAGGTAATTGGCGCGGCTATATCCGACATACGCCGCATGTTTTTACTCGAATCCGCCATGATTGGCTTTTTCGGCGGGTTGTTTGGCGTTTTGCTCTCGCTAATAGGCTCCTACGTTTTAAACAACTTTGACGTTCCCTTCATGCGGCCAGACCCTATGCTTGCCATGATGGGCATTGAAGTAGGGGACCCTTCTTTGGTTACTGCGTGGCTGTGTGGCGCTGCCTTGGTTTTTGCGGGCATAATTGGGCTGGTGAGCGGGTACTTCCCTGCCAGGCGGGCGACGAAACTAAGCGCGCTTGCGGCGATACGTAGCGAGTAAAAAGTTCGAGCTTTAATCACTTGACCTTAATCACTGGAGGCATCACATGCGTATAATCTTGGCATCGGGTTCGCCGCGGCGTAAGCAGCTGCTGGAGCAAGCAGGCATTACCTTCGACGTCGTGGTCAGCGATGCAGACGAAACAATCGACGGCGACCCCCATTCCCAGGTAGCGGCACTGGCACAGCGCAAAGCGGAAGCCGTGGGCACGCTGGTGGCAGAGCGGGGGGAATTTGACGGCAATACATTAATCATCGCGGCGGATACCCTAGTGTGCATCGGGGATAAAGTACTGGGCAAGCCGGAAGATGCGCAAGACGCGTTTGATATGCTTTGGGCACTACAAGGGCGCAAGCACACGGTGTACACAGGGGTTGCGCTGCTGCGCGGCAAACCCGATGGGAGCGCTCCCGTGTGCGAAGTTTTTGTGGATGCGGCGTATGTATATTTCCGTCCGCTACAGGAACGCGAGATACGCGCCTACATCGCAACGGGGGAGCCATTTGACAAAGCCGGGGCGTATGGCATACAGGAAAAAGGCGCACTGCTCATTGAACGGGTAGAGGGCGATTTTTATACGGTGATGGGACTTCCCATTAGCAAGCTGTGTGTGCAGTTGGAGGAGTTGGGGGTACAGGTGTGGCCCGCAGTATAGGTACGGACATTGTTAAAATCGCCCGCTTTGCGGAAATTTCCCCCCATTTTATTGGGCGGGTGTATACCAAAGGCGAGCAGGAATATCTATTGAAGAAAAATAACCCCGCCAGCTACGCGGGGCTTTTTGCTGCCAAGGAGGCGGTGGCAAAGGCACTGGGCACGGGCTTTCGCGGCTTTTTCCCCTGCGATATTGAAATTTGGCACGACACGTTGGGCAAGCCCCATGTGCGGTTACATAATATGGCAGCAAAAACCGCCCGCAAAATAAGCCGCAAGCGCACCCGCATTTTAATCAGCATTTCCCATACAGATACGGACGCGCTGGCAGTAGCAATACTGGAATAATTAAAAATTTTGAGGAGAAATGCAAAAATGCGAAAAAATATTATAATTCTCGGCACAGGGCGCGTCGGTAAAACTACGCTGGCAAAAAAATTAAACGAACAGCTAAATTATAGCGTCATCGGTACAGACGATATTATAACGGCGTTTGAACGCGCAATGCCGCAGGCAAACATCGGTTTACCCAATGATATTGAAACGACGGTTGCCAATCTAACCCCCTTCCTCGCACATTTTATCGGCGGGCTAACCTACCGTTCCTGCTGCCCCAACGGCACAAATTTTGTACTGGAAGGCAGCGGCAGCCACTTCGACTTTGAAAAAATGCAGCCCATCTTGGATATGTATGACGAATGGAAGGACAACTACCTGCTTGTTGGTTTAATTTACCCAAACATTTCACCGGATGACTTAATAAACGACATTAGAAAGCACGATAACCAAAACGACTGGACCTACAACCTAAGCGACAGCGAACTTCGAAGTCACGTAATAAACGGCATAGAATACAGTAAAAATTTCCATGCTATATTCCAAAAATACAATCCGATTATTTACGATGTTTCTAAAAACCGGAACGATGTGTTGGATAAAATTGTAGCCGACATTAAGTTAACCTAACGCAATATTGACGCTCTTGTGCAAATCGTGCATAATCCGCTTACTTTTCTATCCCGAAAGGAGCAATTCACATGAAAATGACATTTCGCTGGTTCGGCACGGGGGCAGACCCTGTGCAATTGAAGGACATCAAGCAAATTCCGGGCATGACGGGCGTGGTTACATCGTTATTGGATATGCCCGCGGGCGAGGCATGGCCCATGACGCGCATCATGGCAATGAAAAACGAGGTTTCTGCCGCGGGGCTTGATGTGGAAGTAATTGAAAGCGTAAACATTCACGAAGACATAAAGCTTGGCGCAAAAGGTCGTGACGAGAAAATTGAAAATTATATCACCACCATGCGGCGGCTGGCGCAAATCGGCATCAAATGCATCTGCTATAACATGATGCCCGTACTGGATTGGGCGCGCTCCCATTTGTATTACAACCTGCCCGACGGCTCAAATACCATGCGCTACGAAGCGGATTTTATCGCAAATACCACACCCGAGGAATTGGCAAAACGCTACGCGGACGAATCGGAAGCCTACGAAATGCCGGGCTGGGAACCCGAACGCATGAAAAACATCCGCGCAATGCTGGAAGCCTACGCGGGTATGGAGACCGACACCTTCTACGCAAATATGAAATACTTCTTGGACGCGATTATCCCCGTTGCGGAAGAATTGGACATTCTCATGGGCGTGCACCCCGACGACCCCCCGCAGCCCATTTTCGGCTTGCCTAAGCTTATCATCAGCCGCGAAAATTTGCGCCGTTACTTAGATTTAAACCCTTCCAAGCACAACGGGCTTACCCTGTGTACGGGTTCGCTCGGCGCGTCTAAGGCGAACGATGTACCCGCAATTATCCGCGAATTTGGTGCGGAAGGGCGCATTCACTTCGCCCACGTGCGCAATTTAAAATTTGAAAACGAAACGGATTTCTATGAATCGGCGCACTACACGCCCTGCGGTTCGCTGGATATGTACGGCATTATGAAAGCATTGTACGATACGGGCTTCGACAAATGGGTACGCCCCGACCATGGGCGCATGATTTGGAACGAAACGACAAAAAAAGGGCGCCCGGGCTACGGGTTGTACGACCGTGCGCTGGGTTCAAACTACTTGCTGGGCTTGTGGGATGCGATTGCGCGTAACGCGGAAGGCGGTAAATAATGGGGGTGCGCTGGTTACAAATGGGCGCGGGGAACATCTTCCGCGTTTTCGTCGCCGCCGTACAGCAGGATTTGCTGGACGCAGGGCTAACCGATACGGGCATTACCGTATGCGAATGCTTCGATGAAGAAATTATCCCCGCCGTACTCACGCCCTTTAATAACGAAACCCTTGGCGTAACCCTGCACGTAGACGGGCGGTTAGAAACGCGTAAAATCGCAAGCATACAGGAAGCCTTTGGACGCGATTTACCCCGTTTAAAAGAAATTATCGCTAACCCCGAATTGCAAATTATTAGCGTAATTATTACCGAGAAGGGATATACCGTTAGCCCCGCCAACATTGCGCCCGCGCCCGCCAATGCACAATCTACGCTTGAATACGTAACCGCAGGGTTGCTGGCGCGGTTTGAAAAAAATGCCCCCCCCCTTGCCCTTGTTTCCATGGATAATTTTGCGGCAAACGGCGATGTGTTGAAAAAGTCTTTACAAACAATTGCAAATGCATGGGCGGACAATGGGAGCGCTCCCGCCGCTTTCGCGGAATACGTAGCCAAGCAAGCCTACCCGTGGACTATGATTGACAAAATTACCCCCCACCCCGGCGAAAAGGTAGCGGAAGCTTTGCGTTCGCAAGGTTTTTCTGCCGAGCAAGCCCGCATAACCAAAACCGGCAAGGGCACCGTCACTGCGCCCTTTGTAAATGCGGAAGCCGCGCAATACCTTATCATGGAGGATGCCTTCCCCAACGGGCGCCCCCCCTTCGAAAAATTACCCAACGCGGGGGTATACCTCACCGACCGCGAAACCGTGCGCAAGGTAGACCACATGAAGGTGTGCGCCTGCCTTAACCCCTTGCACACCATTCTCGCCGTATCGGGTATGCTGCTAAACTACCCCACCATTTCCGCCTGTATGCAGGACGAAGGCTTAGTCAGACTTATCCGTAAGGCAGCGGCGGAAGCGCTCCCGGTGGTGGCAAACCCAGTTATTATTGACCCGCAGCAATTCTTAGAAGAGGTGCTAACCCGGCGCTTCCCCAATCCGTTTATCCCCGACGCGCCCGCGCGCATCGCTACGGATACGTCGCAAAAAATCCCTGTTCGCTTTGGGCAAACGTTGCAAGCACGGCAAAAAGCGGGGCTTCCCATGGGCGAGCTAACCGCCATTCCCCTGCTTGTTGCCCTATGGCTGCGCTACCGCATGGGCATAGACGATACAGGCGCAAAGCTTATCCTAAGCCCCGACCCGCTTGTCCCCGCCGAGGTGGCAAAGCTGGAAGGCTCGCCGTTTGGGAGCGCTCCCGACCTGCGTCCCATCCTTTCCAACTCACAGCAATTTGGCGTTGATTTATACGCCGCAGGGCTTGGGGAAAAAATCGAATCGCTGTTCCTACAGCTTTCCAAAGAAGCAAATGCGGTGAAAAATGTATTAATAAACCATGGGTAATGTAAGTACGCAGGATATAATACAAGAAATTGTGCGCCGTAAAAGTTGGCAACAAGCCCAAATGATAAAAGAGGGTGACTTTAACGAAGCCACCCTCTCCCGCATTATGGGGCGCTTGCAATGCCCGCAGGTAAATACCTATAAAAAAATGATGAAAATACTGGGTACGCCCATTAAGCCACTCTATTCCCCAAGACTTGAAAATGCATCTCCCGCTATAATAACGCTGTACGATGGTATTCTTTATGAATTAGCGCGTGCGCATTATCACCCACCCTCTCTTGTAAATGCAAAAACATGGTTGGAAGAATTGCATCAAACGGGAAATTTTAATAAAGGTATCAATAAGCAATATTACGCAGCATGTCAATTACGCATTGATGAATTGGAAAATAAAAATCCAAATAATATTGCAAAACGAGCGTTGGAAGCACTGCAAATTACATATCCCACCTTTTGCCCTAACACATACAGTGGTGCAATACTGATAGCGGGCGAACCGCAGTTAATACATATTTACGCGTGCGCGTTAGCCGTCGTGCACCCAAGCCGTGCAATAGAAATCTTGCAACACACCGTTGAAGGAATTGAACTAACGCCGCAAGATGAGCGCACCAAAGAAAAGCACCTTGCCCCGATATTATTGGACTTGGTAAAATTGCTAATCGCAGAGAGGCGTTACGAAGAAGCCGTAACCGCCTGCAATAAAGGAAATGACATATCCCTGCGCCGGAATAGAGGAAAATATAACCCCGATTTTACATTCCACAAAGCGAAAGTATTAAAAGACCATGCACTTTTATTGCCCGTTTATTGTGGCTATATTGCCCTTGGCAGACGTGCCTGTGCAGAAAATGTTAAGCAATATGCGAAGGAAGCGGGTTATACATTCCCTAATTATGGACTTGAAGCAATTCCGTATCAAGTTCCACCCTTTACATTAGAGCGGGGTGTTTATGTGAATTGTGAAAAGCCCGGGGATTATATCGGGTTTTTCCGTACGCAAGCAACGCTAACCCAAGCGGAACTATGTAATGGAATTTGTGAAAAATCTACGTTAAATAAAATAGAAACGGGAAAGTTAAACGGCACAGTATACCAATTGGAAGCGCTTATGCAACGCTTAGGGCGACATATGGAATATTACTTTGATAATTATTTAACCCCCGATGTTTTTGCTGATAGGGAAATGGAAGAAGAAATAAAAACCCGCCTTGCAACACGGTGCTATAATGGTGCAGAAGAATTAATTAACATACTAATGCAAAAAAACACACACCAAAAAGGACTGGGAAAACAAATTATTTTATTAAGAAAAACTGCGCTTCTTTATAACCGCAATCAGCGCAATGCAACCTATTTTTCTATGCTCATGGATGCATGGAACATAACCCGAAAAGGGGTTGATATTGACGCCGCGCATAAGCATCGCTTAACAATTATAGAAATATCCTTACTTAGTCAAGTCGCGACCTATTTTTGTGCAAATGGTGAAGCCGAGCGAGGGCTTCGTTTGTTTGAAAATCTGCGGCGAAATCTTCTCTTTTACTACGAGGATGAATTAGAACGCATGCGGGTTTACCCCATGATTCTTTATAACCTATCTAATAATTTGGGGCGCAACAAAAAACACGCCAAGGAAATGGAAATAATCCTTGAAGCAGAAAACCTTTGCTTAAAGCATGGTAATTTGTACTATGCGTACAGTATTGCAGGCAATAAAACCACTGCGCTTTATGATACAGGAAAGGCTGAAGAGTGCATTCCCTACATCGCTATTGCGTATTATGTAGCCGATTTATTGGGATATCAACAAAGTAAATCCGCTGCAAAAAAATATGCGGTGGATAATAATTTAAAAATTACTTTTGTTTAATCCGCTACTATATCGTCATCTTCCATTCCAAAGGGTGCAATAATTTGTTGCACCCTATAATATGGATTTGTGACTTTTGTTATAGTACTGTTTGTCCACTGGTTTGTCACGTAATAAATTGAGGGCGGGGTGTACGTATAATAATCATGTGACAACGAGAATAATTAATTTCAAAATTTTGGAGGCAAGAAAATGCTTAAATTCAAATTAAGAAAAAAACTCGTTGTAGCTTCATTACTTATCGCTTTGCTCTTAGGGCTTGGCGTAGCTACGCACACGTTTGCATCGGCAATTGATACCTATTACTGTATGGAAATGTGTTGCAAACAAGATGAAGCAGAATTAGATGGCTATCCATACGATTCAAGTTATATCGACTTTTCTCCGTTTTTTTCGGGATGGCTTGCTGGCTGTTCGAACTTTTTTAGTCATGATTGGGGCGCATGGATTACTGTAGGAGAACCGTTCAACGTTGTTCATAACAGATGTGGGCTTGGTATAGCTTCCGGTTGTTCTTTTCAAGTTGCCCAAACTCGTTTTTGTTTGAGAACACGCTGTGATAGCCATGATTCTCGCATAGCTACCCTTCGAAACCCTAATTGCTAGAGATATGTTCATGAAAAATAGAAAAAAGTTGTTATGGTTAGCGCTCTGTGTTAGCATTGTAATATTATCAATTCTCGTTACAATGTCATTTGTACAAACCATGGCTAATCAACGCGACATAAGATGCCGACAATGCCACAATGAATTAAATCGCATGCTTGATAGTGGCTTGTTGGTGTTTGACGATAACGAATATCATATCAGTGAACTAAGCCTTGATGAAATAGAATCGTTAAATAGAAGGCTTAGTCCTTGGATGTGCGAGCCTTGTGTAATTAGCATATCATACGCAATGAAGAATCATCTTCATCCGGAACATGCTGCATGGAGAGGATTGTTTGAGTATTAAAATGACTCTGGCTGTTTGAAAATGGAAGCTATGAAAACAACAGTGCTCGTAATGCTTACCATCGATTTTGAATTATGGGCGCCCCTGCGGGTACAGCGGATAAAATTTGGGTTATTGTTTGCACATGCGCCGCAGGGGCGTACATTTTTAAAACGGGTTTCATGCTTTCTATTAGCTTCGGGAAGAATATTATTGGGCGCGGCAAAGTGATTACCCCAAAGCTGTAGGGTGCATCCTGCCACGCCCAGTTCTATTTTACAAATTTTTTTCTTTCTCTTTCCAGATGCATACGTGAAGAAAGCACCGCCACAAAAATCAATTTTCACCAGCATAAAAATGATAGACTGGGAAAATGAAAAACGGACATTGTGGCTAATACATATGAAAGGAATAACCCCATGAACCCCGACGTCTTCACCCAATACCGTGATAAAATTCTCGCGAACTGCACGCAAGTAATATCAGGGAAAGATGAAGTGATATTTCTGTTGCTTGTCGCATTCACCTGCGGGGGGCATGTACTTATCGAGGACGTACCCGGTACGGGCAAAACCATGTTACTGCGTGCTTTTGCAAAAACGGTAGGCGGTACCTTTAAGCGTGTACAATTTACCCCCGACTTGCTGCCGTCAGATTTAACGGGCATTACCTTCTATGACCAAAAGCAGAATGATTTTACCTTCCGTCATGGTCCCTTATTTGCCAACATGGTACTTGCAGACGAAATTAACCGCGCAACACCGCGCACCCAGTCCGCGCTACTTGAGGCAATGGGAGAACGCCAAATCACCGTAGACGGCACAACGTATACGCTGGACGAGCCATTTATGGTAATGGCAACGCAAAACCCGTTGGAATCCTACGGTACACTCCCCTTGCCCGAGGCGCAAACGGACAGATTTTTTATGCGGCTTTCCATGGGCTATATGGAACGCGCGCAGGAGCGCGAAATCATCGCGCGGGAAAATGCGGCGGATATTATCGGCAAGTTGCAGCAAATCGTAACGGCACAGGAAACGCAACAGGTACGCACGGCGTACCGCAATATTCACGTAAGCGGCGAAGTGCATGACTATATCATGGACATTATAGAAGCCACCCGTACCGAGAGCCATTTTATTGCGGGGGCATCTACCCGCGGGGGTATTGCGCTGTACCGCGCGGTGCAAGCCTGTGCCGCCTACAACGGACGCGATTATGCAATACCCGAAGATGTACAGCACATTGCACCCTACGCCTTAGCGCACCGCTTAGGCATCGGCAACGGCATAAAGCAAGCCGATGCATTGAGCGCGCTTGATGCGATTATCAACAAAATAACCGTTCCCCTGGAGCGTGTGTAACCACCATGCCGATTGTACTCATCATTGTTGCAGGCATTTTATTCATTGCACAGCGAGGGTACCGCCGCCATATTTTACGGCGCGTTTCGTATGCTTTTTCCACCGGTCGCGTATTATTTGCCCAAGAAGAACCCTTTCAACTCATTACCACACTCGCAAACCCTACACGATTATTTATCCCCTACATACACACCCGCGAGCCATTGCCCGAAGGGGTAAAGCTGCTGGGTGATTATCGGTTGGGTTCTGCCGAATACGGCACAGAAGCGCGGCTAATCCACAAGGCATATCTATTGCCACGCAGTGCGGTTACCTGCCGCGTTTCTGCGTGCGTTGAAAAGCGCGGGCAGTATATCTTCTCGCATGCATGGTTGCATGGCGGTGATTTTCTGGGGCTTTCCGAAGGCATGGAAAAAGCCCCCCGCAATACGGAAATTGTCGTATACCCCAACCCTGCCGACAACGCAAATATCAAGCCATCGCTGGACAATTTCCTCGGCGATATTAGCGTGCGCCGTTTTATTTTGCACGACCCCATGCTCACCACAAGCTACCGCGAATACACAGGCCGCGAGCCGTTAAAGTCTATTTCGTGGCTGCATACCGCACGCCTGCACAAGCCCATGGTAAAAGTATTCGATTATACGGCAGAAATATCGGTGAGCATTCTCGTAAACATTGACGCAGAAAATGAGGAAAATATTGAACGATGCTACGCCCTCGCCCACACCGTGTGCAAATACATGGAAGAAGCAAAAATAAACTATGATGTGCGCTGTGAAGGGTGGAAATAACGATATTATTGTTTACACGTGCATTTATAAATCATCAGACGAGTATTCGACCCAAACGGGACTAAAACCTGCTCTAAGTGCAAGCCTCGTAGAAGCTATATTTGCGCTCCAAGTAGTGTAACAAGGCACTTTTCCTTGTTTATCAGTTTCAAGCGCAAGTTCCTTAACCAAGTACGCCCCAAGCCCGTAATTACTGTACTCGGAAACGGTGTCAATTCCAATTTGCCATAATAAGCCGCCTAAATGATTATCAACACCGCCCACCGCTGCTATCTTTTCCCCATCAAAAGCCGCAATCGCAAGAACCTCTCTCTCGTTGTACTCTAACGAATTTTCAAAGCCTTTATATTTATATAGCTCATTAACAGTATCTTGCTCATATCGCTTATAAATAAAATCCAAAGGTTTTTCGACGGTTCTTTCAGGGAGCAAATGCAGATACCGAATATTTTCTTCACCTAATTTTTTGCCGAAAGACCGTAATTTTTCATTTATGAGATAAAAGTTATCCGAATCCATAATAAAACTGGCAGGAGTCGATTCAAAATTCTTAAAACACCACTCAGCCATTTTTTTATCTGCTCTTATAACTGCATTATTACCGAATGTAACCATTTGAAAAAATGTATCTTGGGTTTCGATAAATATATTTTTATTTGATTCAAAATCAGTCGCAGAACATTTCCAATTTGCTGATAATTGCATTTTAGCAGATAATATTTTCTCTTTTTTATTCATGACAACTCCTACACAAAAAATATAGATTTTGCGCACGTACCATTTTGTGGTACATAGGTGCGCTCTTTGATTTTCTTAGCCAGCCAGTAAAACCATTTTACCACAATTTTGTTGTTTTTGTAGATGAAGTTATCTAAACTGCGCTATTTACACCCTTCACAGCTTACATCCTACGACTTCTACGCAAATTTTACCACGCTTGGGGTAGCACATACGCACTGGTCGTACATTCCCCGCGGTTTGGGCATGGCGCATATGCAAAAAATACTGGAGGGACTTGGGCGTGCCACCTATATGCCCAAGGAAACGCTGGCGTCCCTGTTACACCGCGCCGCAAAAAACGGAAGCACCCAAGGGGTAATCCTTATCACCGCGCAGGAGAAGCAGCAAGCATACACGCTGGTAAACCAATATAAAATCAACCACCCCATTATCCTGTGCGGAGGTGTGGATTAATATGATTTTACTTTTTACAAAAATAATTGCCGACACCGCATTTTATTTTGCGTTTGTGTTTTTTGTTATCATGTATTTCCGCGCCACACCTATATTTTTGTTATTATATTTGCCGCCTGTTTTTTACTGCGTATTAAACATAATTACCTTACGCAAAAGCAATATAACAGTCGATTACACCAAGGTTTTTAATGTATTTGTGCGCGTGTATACACCGTTTGTAATAATCGCACTGTTTATACCCGCCTTGCGCTCGTATATGCAGGTATACTCCATGCCCTTTGCAATCATATTTTTGTTGAGTGCGGCGGCGGTGATGCGTCTTTCCTTGCACGAGCGCGAGGTGCATACACAAAAATCATTTTGGCTGGGGAATGCGTATACGCTGGGCGGAGCATTGCTTGTTGGCGTGGTGGTAAGCCTGCCGTGGGTAAGTGCATTCTTACGCCGTATTGCGCGGTTTTTACTGCTGGACGGCGTGTACGGTGCGTTTGTACAGGTTATGCATGTATTCTTGCGCTTTATTGAATGGTTTTTTGGTCTTTTTCCGGAAATTTCCCCGTTGGAAGAACCCGAAGGCACACCGCCCGAGGGCATAGGCATTGGCGCGGCGCAGACGAATCCCGACCCCGCAACGTGGCTTGTCGTCTTGTATGTACTTATTTTATCTTCCTTAATTGCCGGGGTTGTGTATATAATCTTTCGGTTTTTATATGTAGCGGGCGAAGAAGCGCCGCTGCGTACAACCCGCGACGGGCGTTTGCACAGCACTTTTGTAGAAAATATGAAACCTCGCACCCGTACCCGCAACGCATTGCGCAGAGTGTACAAGCAGTTTATATTTTTATGCCACAAGCATGGTTGTGCGCCCCAACCCTCCGACACCAGCATACAGTACACCCATTTTGCCGCCGAAAAATTTCACCTAACCACGGAAGCGGAGGCTCTACGCGCTTTGTACCTTCCCGTTCGCTACGGGAAGAGACAGGGCGCCAAAGAAGATGTTATACTGGCGAAATCGCTGCTAAAACGCATAAAAGCAAAAATTAATTGACAATTTTCATATTTGCGTGTATTGATTAATTAATCAAAAAAAGTTTCACCACCAGCGGGAAATATTCTCCAAAAAAATTCATGGAGGTACACTATGATATCCGGAACAACTGTAATGGGTATAACAATGAGGTATGCAAATAGTTCTGTTGTCTTTTTAAATAGTTTAGTCCAACGATATAATCTAAGGCAACAGCCCCATCAAGAATGGGTTGACACGAGAAGACTTGCATTGGCAATAACTCGATGATAAAAACGAAATTTTTTGCAACTATTAAGCATTTAATGCTATTTGCGTTTATTCTGTTTTGGTTGATTCATATTTTCCCTATTCCGGTTAGAATAGAAGCCCCCGCCATTGAGATAATGTTAAATGACGACGGTCACTTTTACGAGCGCGTTGTTCGCATCAATGGTTGGTATAGAATTAATTTATTTTCGCATCATCGTTTTAATGGGCAAATAGAAATAAGTGGATATCCAAAAACATTTTATGACATGGAAAGATTGCTTTTGCATAGAAATGCATTTGCTCGTGGAAGGTTTGATTTAATGTTTTACGCCGGACAGCGCTTTAGCGTATTATATACACGTTGGGTTTTTAACGACGCAGCAATAATGTTGCCGGATGAAAATGGTCATTTAAATTCGAGCACCTCTCCATTTGTTGTATTGCATAAGTTGTGTCGCTTGGAAGCAATGGATGTATTAAATATATTCGGGCATGTTTCTCCTAAAGATTAATTTAATATGCATAGACATCTGCCGAAAAGCATCTGTACAAAAATGGCTTGTTACATAACAAGCCATTTTTGGCGTTAATTTATACGCCGTAGGGATTTTTTTGGAGGGGCGAAACATATTAATAAAACAACTCCAGCTTTATCCATTTTGTAAGCAGCTCGCGCTCATAGGCATCGTCTGTTTGAAAACAGAAGCTATGAAAACAACAGCGCTCGTAATGCTTATCATCAACTTTGTATTTATACGCGCCCCCGCGGGTACAACGGATAAAATTTGGGTCATTGCTTGCACATGCGCCGCAGGGGCGTCCATTTTTCGCGACGGTCTTCATGTTTTCTGTTAAATCGAAAAGAATATTATTGGGCGCGGCAAGGTGATTACCCCAAAGTTGTATCGTACAACCTGCCACGCCCAGTTCTATTTTACAAATTTTTTTCTTGCTCTTTCTAGATGTATAGGTAAAGAAAGCACCGCAACCAAAGTTGATTGTGTCACCGTCAACCCGACAATTGTTATCTAGCAGCAGTTTGTTGATATCGGTAAGCCAATCTATTATTTCCGATGACTGCGTATTTATATATTGACTTACATATACGACTTGCTTTTTAGGCTTAGGGTCGGCTAAGGGATAAAAATCGCCGCGCATGAATGCAGTCGTAAACTTATAGTCGTTTGCTTTTATGTTTGCCTGCGCTTCGGCAAGCAGCTTTATGCCCACGGGTAAAAATTCGTCATAGTCATATTGAATATAAAACGTCCCTGTGTTATCAAGGTCAACTTTTTCTGTAAAATTGGCATCTTCAAAATAAAAACCGATATCGGAAAGGAAATTGAACACTTCCATTTTCCGTTCCCTCGCCATTTTGCTTATAGAGTAACGTATTTCACTTTTTGGCGGAAGCGGCATAAGCAAATCATGCCCGAAAACTACAATTTCTTTCCTTGGATTTGTTTCAAGTCGGCCGTGGTATCCAATGGCGTATAAAACCATCGCAAGTTCATTTATTATCGGGAAATGCTTATGGATTGAACCACCGTCGCGCACATCGGTTTTTGGGTTGTAATTTATACCCGTCTTAACGTCAATATTATCTTTGTTTGCGCTTAGAGCATCAAAGAGCTTACATAAAAATGAACGAAATGATGCAATGCCCTTCTTTATTTCATCGTCTGTCAATCCGTGCCTAAACTTTTCGGTTACAGTAAAATTATTTGGTGTTTCCATAATAATTGCGTTTTTTAGGAATCGGCAAACATCTGATAAATCAAAATTACTCAAGAGGATTCCCCCATATTTTTAAGATTGAATTATACACCTCTTGACGTGCATAGCAAGTCCGCTTATAATGCGCGATGCACTTTCTATAAAATCACTAAATAATTTTTCCAACCGAGGTGAAAAATATGAAAAGAACATTCCAACCCAAAAAGCGCCAGCGCAGTAAGGTGCATGGTTTCCGTAAGCGCATGAGCACGTCTAACGGGCGCAAGGTGCTTCAAAGAAGACGTTTAAAAGGCAGGCATGTACTCTCCGCATAAAATGCGTGTGAATGTTTCGCATAAGCCATTGGCTTCGTTGCGTACCGCTAAGGCCTTCCGTCAAGTGTATAAGGGGGGCAGGCACGTAGCCAGCCCTCTTTTTGTTGTGTATGCACGCAAAACAGACGAAGAAGCACGACGGCTTGGGCTTTCGGTTAGCAAAAAGGTAGGCAATGCTGTGGTACGCAACCGCGTGCGTCGGTGGATTAAAGAGTACTGCCGTATTTATCCGCCCGCCCAAGGGTATGACTATATTGTTGTTGCACGCCCTGCCGTTGCGTTATTACCGCAAAAAGGTGCATACGCACAGGTAAAAACAGCACTGGCACAACAATTTAAACGGTTAGCCAAATGAAGGCGGTATTAAAAGCGCTAATTCGTTTTTACAAGCAAGCCATCTCTCCGCATATGCGAAACCGTTGTAAGTATTATCCGTCTTGTTCCACGTATATGTATGAAGCGGTGGAACGTTATGGCGCGGCGCGTGGTTTTTGGCTGGGAATAAAACGGTTGCTGCGGTGCAACCCATTCGCCCGCGGGGGGTATGACCCTGTTCCTTAGGAGGTTTTAATGGAGATTTTTGCTTTTTTAGGCAGGCCTGTACAGTCCGAACCCGGGTTTATTGTGCGCCCCATTGCGTGGTTGTTTGGCACAATCTTGGATTTTTGCTTTAACATCGTATACTGGATAACGCCCAATAACTCGCTGGGTTTAGCCATTATTCTGCTTACCATTGTAGCAATGACACTCATGCTTCCGTTAAACATTAAATCGCAGAAGTCCATGTTAAAAATGCAAGCCCTTAACCCCGAGCTGGAAAAAATTAAAGCCAAATACGGCGGTAAAAACGATGCGGAAACGAAGCAAAAAATAAGCCAAGAAACACAAGCCCTTTGGGCAAAAAATAAGGTAAACCCGCTGGGCAGTTGTCTTCCCATGCTTATACAAATGCCCCTATTCTTCGGCTTGCTGTATATTATGAACCAAAGCTACCTGTATATTGACACGTTGAATGTGCTGTACTACCAGCTTTCCGAGGCGATACAAGCCGTGCCCGGGTATATCGAAATTATTCGCCCGTTGGCGCGCCCGCACATTCCCGACGCGTGGTATTACACAAACGGGCAATTGCTGGCTTCCGGTTTTAATAATTTGGTGGCGCAGGGTCACCACCCCGATGTGGCATTGCGTCTTGCATTAGAGCAGCTCGGCACAACCGATGTAATTGTACTGGGCTTGCCCGAGCATCTTTCCCGCGTATTAGACCGTTTTACTATGGAAACATGGGACGTACTTTTTGCGCAAATTGCGGCAACACAGCCCGCATATTTGCCCCCAATTACGGCGTTGTTTGACCGTATGCAAAGTATTGAAGTTTTCCTTGGTATATCCCTCAAGGATAATAGCGGCTGGCGTTTACCGGGGGTAATTATCCCTATACTATCGGTCGCAACTATGGTGGCAACCACATGGTTAAGCCAGCAAGTAAACACGGTCCGTGACCCGCAGCAAAAAACCATGCAAACCATAATGATGACCGTAATGCCATTATTTATGGGCTTTATTACCGCAACCTTCCCCGCGGGTGTGGGTATATACTGGGTTGCTTCTAACACGTACCGCTTGGTGCAGCAATTAATCATGAACAAAAAAATGGGCATTCCGTTTAAACTACCGTTTGCAAAGAAAGAGGCGTAAAATCTATGACGAACCGTATCGAAAAAACAGGCAAAACCCCCGAAGAGGCAATTGCCGCCGCATTAACATTACTTGACGCAACCGAAGATGACGTAGACATAGAAATTGTAGACCCGGGCGCAAAGGGCGGGTTATTTGGGCTGGGCGGTCGCCCCGCAATGGTGGTGGTTACGCGCAAATTTGACCCCGTGCAAACCGCGAAGGAATTTATCCGCGAGGTAACCCTTGCCATGGGTTTAAGCGTAGTTATCGACGCTACGCGCAGGGAAAAATATTTAAACATTAACGTGGTTGGCGAAAATATGGGCATTCTTATTGGCAAGCGCGGTGCAACGTTGGACGCGCTCCAATACCTAACCAATTTAGCCGTAAACCGTTGCGGCGTGCCGGAATTTAGCGTAATTTTGGACACGGAAAACTACCGCCGCCGCCGCCGCGAAACGCTGGAAGGTCTTGCCCACAACCTTGCCCGCAAGGTAAAAGCCATTCGCAAGCCCGTGAATCTTGAACCTATGAGCCGTTACGAACGGCATATAATCCACACCGTACTCCAACACGACAAAACCATACGTACTTACAGCGAGGGGAACGAACCCTTCCGTCACGTAGTCATTACCACTGCCGCAAAATGAGTACGCGCAACAATACCATCGCCGCCATTGCCACGCCCTCGGGAACGGGGGCGTTAGGCGTTGTGCGGCTTTCCGGCGTTGCTGCTGTAGATATTGTGCGCAAAATTTTTGTTCCTGTAAAGGGTGAATGGAAGCCCCGTTCACACCGTATGGTGTATGGCACAATCGTCAACGGGAGCGCTCCCATTGACGAGGTAATGCTGTGCTATATGCGTGCGCCGCGTTCCTTCACGCGGGAGGACGTAGTGGAAATTTATGCCCACGGCGGTGCGTTACCGTTGCATGGTGTGCTAAATGCCGCGCTGGAAAACGGCGCAAGGCTGGCTTTGCCCGGCGAGTTTACCCAACGCGCTTTTTTAAACGGGCGCATTAATTTAACCCAAGCAGAAGCCGTAATGGATATTATCAATGCAAGCAGTGACACAGCACGTACGGCGGGGTTACGGCAATTAGGCGGCGGGCTTTCCAACAAAATTCAAGCGTGCCGTAATGCGATAATGAAATGGCTCGCCCATATTTCGCTAAGCATCGACTACCCCGAACACGAGGAAGAAGCCGCCAACCGCGAAACAATTTTACACGAGGCTTCCGCCGTGCTTAACGATATGCAAGCTTTATTAAAAACGGCGGTCATTGGGCGCATTTTACGCGAGGGAATAAAAACCGCTATCGTAGGCGCACCCAATGCGGGCAAGTCTACCTTGCTTAACGCCATCTTAGGCGAGGACCGCGCCATCACCCACGAGCTACCGGGGACAACGCGCGATACCCTCACCGAGCAAATACAAATCGGTGGCATTCCGCTAGTGCTGATTGACACCGCAGGCCTGCGCGAAACGGACGACCCCGTAGAGCAAATTGGCGTAACGCGCAGCTTTGCCGCCGCACGGGACGCACAGCTTATTTTGTATGTAGTTGATGGGAGCGAAGCGGGGCAAGCCCTGGAATACGGCATTCACGAGGGGCAGCAGCAAATTACTATTATTAATAAATGCGACCTTCCGCAGGAGGTGCATCAAGGGCTGATAGACGTTGGGAGCGTTCCCACCGTGTCCATTTCGGCAAAAACGGGGCAGGGTATGGATGCACTGTTTACCGCAATTCAGCAAGCGTGCTTAACGAGCGGTACAAGCATAGCGCAAGTTACAGAGTCTGATGTAATAACACGGGAGCGGCATCGTATTTTGTTAGAGCAGGCCATTGCGCAAATAAATAATGCGCTCAATGATTTACGCGCGGGAGTAGCGGAGGATATCGCCGCTATTGAGCTGCGGGGGGCATATCTTTCCCTTGGGCATATTTTAGGGGTTGAATACGCAGATGACATTGTTGACCGTATTTTTGCAGAATTTTGTGTGGGCAAATAAATGAAGCACATCGTAATCATAGGCGGCGGTCATGCAGGGTGCGAAGCCGCACTTGCCGCGGCGCGTATCGGGCGCGAGAACATTCGCGTAACGCTTTTTGCCATGTCGCTGGACAGCATTGCCATGATGCCCTGCAACCCCTGCATTGGCGGCAGTGCAAAGGGACATCTGGTGCGTGAAATTGACGCCCTTGGCGGCGAAATGGGACGCGCGATAGACGCAACCTTCCTGCAAAGCCGAATGCTTAACGCAAGCAAAGGTCCTGCCGTGTACAGCTTACGCGCGCAAGCGGATAAAAAACGGTATATGCAGTACATGAAGCGGGTACTGGAAAATACGCCTAACCTCTTCCTGCGTGAGGGGGAAGTGCTGGAGATTATCGTTGTAGATGGGGAGCGCTCCCGCATTACGGGGGTTCGGGTAGAATCGGGCGCGGTTATCGCATGCGATACAGTCGTAGTTTGTTCGGGTACATATTTACATGCGCGTTGCTTATACGGGGAAACGGTAAATTCCGTAGGCCCAAGCGGACAGCGTTCGGCGCGTAAATTAAGCGAAAATTTACGTGCGCTGGGCTTTACCCTTCAACGGTTTAAAACGGGTACACCCGCACGGGTGCATAAGCGGAGCATTGATTTTTCCAAAATGGCGAAGCAGGACGGCGACATAAATCTGGTACCCTTTTCCTTTGAAACCGACCCTGCGGAAATTCACCGCCCACAGCTGCCGTGTTACTTGACCTACACCACGCATGAAACCCATGAAATTATCCGCGCAAATTTGCACCGCTCTGCCATGTACAGCGGGCTGATTGACGCAACGGGTACGCGGTACTGCCCGTCTATCGAAGACAAAATCGTGCGCTTCGCAGATAAGGAACGTCACCCCGTTTTTATCGAACCCGAGGGCGAGGACACTCAAGAAATGTACGTGCAGGGCATGTCCTCTGCTTTGCCCGAGGACGTACAAATACAGGTATACCGCAGTGTACCGGGGCTGGAAAACTGCGAAATTATGCGCCCCGCCTATGCCATCGAATACGACTGTATAGACGCGACTATGCTTACGCCGGGTTTGGAAGCCAAGCACATACGCGGACTGTTTTTTGCAGGGCAAATTAATGGAAGCAGCGGTTATGAAGAAGCAGCGGCACAGGGGTTGCTTGCAGGAGCAAACGCCGCGCTAACTTTATGCGGGAACGCTCCCATGCAATTAACACGGGCACAGGGTTATATCGGCGTGCTGGTAGACGACCTTGTAACCAAAGGCACACAAGAACCCTATCGCATGATGACCTCCCGCGCGGAATACCGCTTGCTGCTACGGCAGGATAATGCCGATTTACGTCTGACGCCGCTGGGGTATCAATCAAAATTAATTTCCGAGAAACGCTACGCCCAATTTCAGCAAAAGCAGGGAAAAATTACGCAGGAAATAATAAGAATGAAAAGTACCGTCACCTCACCCGAGGGGGCAAACCCTATGCTTGCGCAAAAAGGGAGCGCTCCCATAATGTCGGGCATAAAGCTTGCGGATTTAATTAAACGCCCCGAACTCACCTATTGGGATGTTGCCCCCCTGGCAGGGGAAGCCGTTTTTGATGAAGGTCTAACGCCCTATGTACGGCAAACCATTTGCGAACAAGTGAATATTCAGCTAAAGTACGAGGGTTATATCGCTATGCAGCAGCAAGAAGCCGAGCAATTTGCCAAAGCCGAAGCCCGCACACTGCCCCCCGATTTGGATTATGAAAGTATCACAGGCTTACGGCTGGAGGCACGGCAAAAGCTGGCAAAACTGCGCCCCGCAAATTTTGGACAGGCATCGCGCATAACGGGCGTCTCCCCTGCGGATTTAAGCGTGCTTATGATTTATATGAAAACCCGCGAAGGCGATAGAGAGCGTTCCCATGCGTGAGAAGGGGCGTATATTATGGGTGCTTGCGTCTTTAGGCGTTGCGGCGGGTATTTTTTATTCTACGTCCATGACGGGGGAAGTTTCCGGCGCAGCAAGCATGGGCATAATTGAACGGGTAACGGCGCTTATGCCGTTTCTCCCTTTTTCTGAGGATACGTTAAATTTTATTTTGCGTAAGGGCGCGCACTTTGTGGTATTTTTTGCATTGGCATTTTGTGTAGCGCAGGCATTAAAATATTACATGGGCGGGCGCAAGCTATTTTTCTGCGCGTGGGGAACCGCCGCCGTATACGGTGTGTTGGACGAAATTCACCAGTATTTTATCCCCGGACGGGGTTGCGCGGTAGGTGACATGGTTATTAACGCGACGGGCGCCGCCGTAGGCACAGGACTGGTATTGTTGCTTTTACGCAAGCGCGCGCATATAGTGGAGGGAACACATTCCTCCAAGGACATACATACCGCAAAGGGGCAAAACCCCGACTGGGAGGAATTTTCTTGACAAGTCCTTTTATGCTTATAAAAAAATCTTCTTCGCCTTTTGTTTTACTTCCTATCACACAGACGGAACGCACGGTTCATTTACGTTACTTAAATGACCATGGTGTTGCCGCACGTTTTATTGAGGCTGTACAGCTTAACCCCGATGACGCGTGGGCTTTTGTAAGCAAATTATACGCAGGCGGGTTAGATTTAAACGCCCTGCGCGAAATATTATGGGCAGGTGTACATTCGCGCAAGTGGGTACACAAGGCCGTGTGCGGGAGCGTTCCCAAAAACTTTATAACCCGCTCGTTATACGTATCCGACCCCGAGCGCGGCTTGCGTAGACTCGTACATTTGCGCATGGTTAAAGAACCTGACAAACACGGCGTTTGGAAGGTATGCGCCATCGAGCAGGAAGACTGCCCGCGGGGGGTGTAATGTGTTAAAAGACCGTATTCAGCCATGGCTTGCCGCCCGCGATATCGTACTCACCGACGTACAGTACACACAGCTTGCCGCGTATCAACGCACTGTTCTTACCGCTAACGAAAAAATGAATCTTACCGGCATTACCTCCGACGAGGATTTTGCCGTAAAGCATTTTATTGATAGCCTATCATTACTCCCGTTTTTGCCCACCGCGAATAAACCGGGAGCGCTTTCATTGCTGGATATAGGCACGGGTGCGGGCTTCCCGGGGGTGCCGTTAAAAATTGCGCGCCCCGATATTCAACTTACGCTGGTGGATGCCCTGCGCAAGCGGGTCTTTTTTTTGCGCGAAGCGTTAAGCGAGCTTAACATAAGTGCCGAATGCCGACACGCCCGTGCCGAGGACATGCCCCGCCTTTTTCCAAACGTGCAATACGATATAGTTACCGCCCGCGCTGTAGCGCATCTAAAAAAATTGTGCGCATACGCGTTGCCCCTTGTTAAAACAGGTGGTATATTTTTAGCAATGAAGGGTCCGGATATAACCCGCGAACTAAATGAAACCGCTCCCATTCTTGAAAAATATAAAGGTACTATACATTCAATAAATCCCATAGAAATTACAAGTAGCATGATACACACCATTATTGCCATCACAAAATAGGAGAGATAAGCCCATGAAAAATTCGAAGGAAACCTTTGGCACACAAGTATTTAACGACGCGGCAATGCAAGCCCGTTTACCACAAGGCGTTTACAAGTCCTTGAAACAGACCATCGCCCGCGGCGCACCCCTGGCACACGACATTGCCGACATTGTAGCCAACGCAATGAAGGAATGGGCGGTGGAGCAGGGCGCAACCCATTTTACCCATTGGTTCCAACCCATGACGGGCATTACGGCAGAAAAACACGAGGCATTTCTAACGCCCAAAGGGGGCGGGCGGGTTATTTTGTCCTTCTCGGGCGCGGCGTTGGTGCGCGGCGAGCCTGATGCATCAAGCCTTCCGTCGGGCGGGCTTCGCGCTACCTTTGAAGCGCGGGGCTACACCGTGTGGGACACGACCTCTTACGCCTTTATCAAAGAAGGCACGCTGTATATTCCCACTGCCTTCTGCGGTTATAACGGCGAAGCCTTGGATATGAAAACCCCGCTTCTGCGTTCAATGGAAGCATTAAATACCCAAGCCTTACGCATATTAAGGCTGTTTGGCAACCACGCAGTAAACCGTGTGCGCCCCACCGTAGGCGCAGAGCAGGAGTACTTCCTTATCGACAAGGATATGTATCGGCAACGCCCCGACCTCGTGTACTGCGGGCGTACCTTATTTGGAGGAAAGCCCCCCAAGGGGCAAGAGCTGGGCGACCATTATTTTGGCAAATTGCTGCCCCGCGTTTCCGCTTTTATGACGGAACTGGACGCAGAGCTTTGGAAGCTTGGCGTATATGCAAAAACAAAGCACAACGAAGTCGCCCCCGCACAGCACGAGCTTGCGCCTGTATTTACCTCAGTTAACGTCGCCTCCGACCATAACCAGCTTACCATGGAACTATTACAGCGCGTAGCCGACAGGCACAACTTGGCGTGCCTATTACACGAAAAGCCCTTCGCAGGGCTTAACGGGAGCGGAAAGCACGTAAACTGGTCACTAACCACGGACACAGGGACCAACCTCTTCGAACCCGGCGAAACGCCCCACGAAAACGCGCAGTTTTTGCTCTTCCTTGTTGCTGCAATTCAAGCCGTAGATGAATACGCGGATATTTTGCGCGCCGCTTCCGCCAACCCGGGCAACGACCATCGCTTAAACGGCTTTGAAGCGCCCTCCACCATTATTTCCATGTTCCTGGGCACGGAGCTTACCGCCATTTTAGAAGCCTTGGAAGCCAAGGAGGAATACCAAAGTCCCGAAACCCCCAAAGTGGAAATCGGCGTTACCACGTTGCCTCATTTCCCGCGTGACACCACCGACCGCAACCGCACCTCGCCCTTTGCCTTCACCGGCAATAAATTTGAATTTAGAATGCCGGGGGCGTCTACCTCCGTTGCGCGCCCAAGCATTGTGTTAAACACCGCCATGGCGGATGTGCTGTCCCGCTTTGCGGATACATTAGAAAGTGCCGAAGATTTTAAACACGCATTAGATAAGCTGGTGCGCCGTACCTTCCGCGCCCACAAGCGCATTGTATACAACGGCAACAACTATGCCACCGAATGGCACGAGGAAGCACACGCACGCGGTCTTTCCCACCTGCCCCGCACGGTAGATGCACTGCCCGCGCTGTGTTCCCCCGCGTCGGTTGCCCTTTTCGCCCGCCAGCAGGTATTTACCGAAACGGAGCTTACCGCTCGTTGCGCAATCCATTTAGAAAATTACGCAAAAACATTACGTATTGAAGCATCGACCCTTATCGAAATCGTAAAAACGCAAATTATCCCTGCTTGCTTCCATTACCAGAACGACATTGCGGCGCTTGTAGAGCATAAAATCGAACACTTAGCCGCATACGACAGCGCATTAGAACGCCACACAATCACCCAAATGAGTACCTTAAGCGCGGAAATGCTAGACAACCTGCGCGCACTGGAAGCCGCTTTACACAAAGGGAGCGCCCACGATGGGAACGCTCCCGCAGAAGCCGCTTTACACGCCGCCAACCACATCGCCCCCGCCATGGAACAGCTACGCAAATCCGTTGATGCGCTGGAAACCATCACCGCAAAGAAGCATTGGCCATTGCCAACGTATGGCATGATGCTTTATAGTGTGGGTTGAAACAAAAAAGAACCCATAGCAGGATGTATAAAAACGTGGTAATTGCGATGCTTGTGTCAGAAATTTTGCGCATTTGAATCGCAGTTACCCGTTATTTTACGTGCCTTTAATTAAAACAAGAAAATTTTTTGTAAATGATGTTAAATAAATTACAAAAATATGTTTTACATAGATTTTATTTAAATACAATGTCATAAGTATACAATAACAGTGAATAAACGAAATAAAATATACGGTTATTGGTTATTTTGATGTTGTGATAGCAAGAAAGTAATATTTTATGTATGACAAATCATTGCCAACAATTAGTTTGTTTTGTGCATTTTTACATATTTACACCAATAAATAGAATTTAAATTGTTACTTTGACTAAAAAATATATAAAACACTTGCGCAAAATAATTTAACGAGCTATTTTACTAATATAGGGTGGCTGTATCTTTTTTAAGATACCCAATTATAAAAAAGGAGGGAATCAAAAATGAGCAAATTATTTAAGGAACTAAAAAAACGCTTACCTACCAAGCCACCGCCTTTTTTGGTCGCGTTGATAACAAGCGTTTTGTCTAGTTGCTTAGCCACCATCTTTATATCCATTGGCGAACCTGTTTTGCGTAATTTCCTTTCGATTTGAGCCCGTTTGGAAATGGCAAACATCCAATGAATTTGATGTCTAGCTAAAGCAACCAATAATATATCCACCTCTAAATAACAAGAGGCGGATATATTATACATAATAATAATTGAAAATGCACCTATTATTTATTGCAATTTCATTTCGTTATTTCGTTAAAATCTTCTCATAAACCCTATACCATTTTCTCATATAACAACGGATAATTTGTTGCTCCGTGCAATACTCGATAAATGAACACAGTGCGCTCAATTACGCGGTAAAATGCAATATAGGGTTTAATCCCCAACATCCTATATCCTGCTTCTGCCATTTTCTTATCGGGAACAAGCCTTCCGCGCTTTGGAAATGTCGATAAATCGTTGGCTTTCTCAATAATTTTGTCGTGCATACTTAACGCGGCTTGACGGCTGCCTTGGGCGATGTATAGGATAATTTCCTCTACGTCGTCCAACGCTTCTTGCAAGAAGTGAACGTTATAGGTCTCCATCAATGAGTCCCCGTAATCTTTCGCTTACTTCTGCAATGGTATACGTTTTTGCACCCGACAGTCGGTTTGCTTCGGCAGAAAGTAATTTTTCGCGCAAGTCAAGCATTTCTTCACGATAGCGATAGGTTTCAATGCTCATAAGCACTAAATCCCCTTCGCCATTCTTGGTAAGGAATACAGGCTCACGCTTCTCTTTGCACAGGACAGAGATACTATTATATTCGTTGCGAAGTGCCGTCGAGGGTTTTATTACCATAGTATACGCCTCCTTAATGAATAATTATATACATATTCTATCGTAATATTTTTGCTAAGTAAATGGGAGTTACCAATACTTCCTGTCCAGCCCCCTGTACGAAACCGCCTCCGCAATATGCGTTATTTGAATATTCTCCATGCCCTCCAAATCGGCAATGGTGCGTGCCACTTTTAAAATTTTATGGTATGCGCGGGCGCTTAGGTTCATGGACTCGAAGATTTGCTTTAATAGTTCGCTTCCTTCTTTGCACAGCTTACAATGCTGCTTAACGAGGGAAGCGGACATTTTTGCGTTAAAATGGGTAGGGGTATCGGCAAAACGTTGTGCTTGGCGGGCGCGGGCTTCCTCTACGCGGGCTTTAATAAAAACAGATGCTTCTGCGGGAGCGTTCCCACCGGTTTGCCCCGCAGAAAGCTCACCATAGCTTACGGGTGTGGCTTCTACCATAATGTCGATACGGTCGAGCAACGGTCCCGAAATTTTATCCAGGTAGCGCGCAATTTCCGCGTCGGTGCATTTGCATTTTTCGCTGCCGTGGTAGCCGCAGGGACAAGGGTTCATTGCGGCAAGGAGCAAGAAGGCGCTGGGATATGTACATACGCCGCCTACGCGGTTAAGGGTAATTTTGCCGTCCTCTAACGGCTGGCGCAGGGTTTCCAGCGCTTTTTTTTGAAATTCGGGCAATTCATCAAGGAAAAGCACGCCGTTGTGGGCAAGGCTAATTTCCCCCGGCATGGGCGAACGCCCGCCCCCCGTGAGCGATATGTACGACGCCGTATGGTGCGGCGTGCGGAAGGGGCGTTCCGCCATTAAATTGCGTAAACCAAGCAAACCCGCGATGGAATAAACCTTCGTAATTTCTATACTTTCGTCAAACGATAAGTCGGGCAAAATAGTGGGCATACGGCGTGCAAGCATGGTCTTACCCGCGCCCGGCGGTCCAATCATCAGTAAATTATGGCAACCCGCTGCCGCAATTTCCATGGCACGTTTAATGTGTGCCTGCCCCGCAACGTCGGCAAAATCTACATCGTAGCAATTATTTTCCGCCGTCTCTGCTTGAAACGCCCGCACTACATCATGCGTTGCGGGTTGAATCGCCTCCCCGCCCGAAAGGGCATCTACCAAATCCTTTAGATGCGCGACGGGAATAACGGTCAAGCCCGCAACCAATGCCGCCTCCTGCGCATTTTCGGCGGGGACATAGCACGTGCTAAGCCCTGCTTCCCTCGCGGAAAGCAGCATGGGCAACACACCCGTAATGGGACGTACTGCGCCGTCCAGCGATAATTCTCCCGCAAAAAAAGCGGCTTCCGCCGCTCTTGTTTCAATAGCTCCTGCACATATAAGCAGCCCCACCGCCACGGGCAAATCGAAGGCAGGACCTGATTTACGCGTATCCGCGGGCGCTAAATTAACCGTAATGCGCTTAACGGGAAACGAGTATCCCGTATTACGTATCGCCGCGCGTACCCGCTCACGGGATTCCTTCACCGCCGAGTCGGGCAGACCTACCACGTCAAAACCGGGCAGGCCATTTGCAACGTCTACTTCCACATCCACGATATACCCGTTAACGCCCAGCACAGCACCGCTTCTAATTTTTACAAACACGGGATTTCTCCTTTGTAAGGTGTTGTTTTCTTCTACCGGGCGTATTCTACGGCGCGTGTTTCACGGATTAAACTTACCTTAATTTGCCCCGGATATTCAAGCTCTTCTTCAATACGCTTGGCAATATCGCGTGCCAACAACGTAATGGAAGCATCGTTCACTTCATCGGGCATAACTACGATGCGCAGCTCGCGACCCGCTTGTATAGCAAAGGATTTTTCCACACCCTTGAAGGATTCTGCAATGGCTTCAAGGTTTTGCAAACGCTTGATGTAATGCTCCAGCGTTTCGCGCCGTGCACCCGGTCGTGCGCCCGAAATTGCGTCCGCAATTTGCGTAATAATAGCGATAATGCTGGTGGGCTCTACATCGCCGTGGTGTGCTTCTACGGCGTTTACGATAAGGGGCGATTCTTTAAAGCGTTTACACAATGACGCACCAATGGATACATGCGACCCTTCTTGCTCATGGTCTACCGCCTTGCCGATGTCGTGCAATAGACCCGCGCGTTTCGCCTGCGTGATATCTACACCCAATTCGCCCGCGATTAAACCGCTGAGGTACGCCACCTCCATGGAATGCTTAAGCACGTTTTGCCCGTAACTGGTACGGAATTTCATACGCCCAAGCAAGCGAACAAGCTCGGGATGCACGCCGTGTACGCCCGTTTCAAAGGTGGCGCTTTCGCCCTCTTCTTTGATGTTGGCTTCCACTTCCTTGCGCGCTTTTTCTACCATTTCTTCAATGCGGGCAGGGTGAACGCGCCCGTCGATGATGAGTTTTTCCAACGCGATGCGCGCAATTTCGCGGCGCATAGGGTCAAAGCCCGAAAGGATAACCGCCTCGGGGGTGTCGTCGATGATAAGGTCGATGCCCGTAAGGCTTTCCAACGTGCGGATATTACGCCCTTCGCGCCCAATAATTCTGCCCTTCATTTCGTCGCTGGGCAGGTTTACCACGCTAACGGTGGTTTCTGTGATATGGTCTACCGAGCAGCGCTGCACGGCGGTTGCGAGAATGTCCTTCGCCTTTTTATCCGCCTCGCTGCGGGCGGCGGCTTCAATTTCGCGTACCATTTTTACCGATTCGATACGCGCTTCCTGCTCGATGGCGGATTTTAGCGCTTCCTTGGCTTGCTCGGCTGTCATGCTTGCAATGCGCTCCAACTCGCCTTGGTGACTTGCTAATACGTTTTCAGCTTCTTTTTGTTTAAGCTCGACTTGCTCCTTTTGGGCGGCAAGCTGGGCTTCCTTTTTCTCCTGCGTTTCCAGCTTGCGGTCTAGTGTTTCTTCTTTTTGTTGCAGCCGCTTTTCCAGCCGCTGTGCTTCATTTCTGCGCTCTTTCGCATCTCTGTCCGCTTCATTTTTGGTCTTGATGCTTTCTTCCTTAGCCTCCAAAAGCATCTCCTTGGCGCGTGCTTCCGCCGTTTTTTTGGCTTCCGCGATAATGCTTTGGGCTTGCACCTCGGCAGCACCCATTTGTGACTCGGCAATACGCTTCCTATGCCATACGCCTGTGAAAAAACCAATAATAATGCCTACAATAAGAGCGATAGCGCCAGTAATCACTGCTACTATCACTACATTGCACCTCCAATATTCGCGCGATTATACGCGTTATTTTAATAATATACCTTTTTATAGTAGCGTGTCAAACTTTACAGGAAAATCGTGTAAAGCAAAAAAGCCCATCGGGCTTGTAAAAATACGAATAAATAAGCGGGTGAAGGGAATCGAACCCTCGTATCTAGCTTGGGAAGCTAGTGTTCTACCATTGAACTACACCCGCTAGCGGAGCAACCTTCGCGCAACGCACCTAGTGCGAAGTTGCGAAGCGTTTTTTGCCGAGGGAAAAATACTAACAAACTTTAAAACCTCGCAAGTATAACACGCCAACAGATTTTTTCAAACATTATTTTACCACCCCTTCATCACTCACAATCCTCCGCTGTCTGCGACAAGGTCGAAAAAATGACTACTTTTCAAGCCGATTTTTGCCTGCATTCGCATAGCAAACCCCCGTAAATGAATGATTGTTTGCGGTTTTTTACAAAACCAACCGATTACAGATTGTAATCGGTTGGTCAGAGCGAAGACAAACCCCCAATCGAGCAATCGACTGGGGGTAAAATTTTTGATTTTGGAAAAAAATGTGAGGAAAAGCGTGAAAGAGGAAAAAAGTGTGAAAACAAAGTGTTGTTATGCTTCCATC
>Ga0209755_10000615_pt1 | contig 63517 bp, 30 predicted proteins | sample TergutCo191P1_FD_187301 | JGI IMG/M metagenome (GOLD analysis project Ga0209755, IMG submission 187301) | Cornitermes sp. P1 segment gut microbial communities from Petit-Saut dam, French Guiana - Co191P1 (SPAdes) (version 2) | ecosystem: Host-associated > Arthropoda: Insects > Digestive system...
TTAACACTAACCCTGCCCGAAGCGATAATCTCTTCCGCCGCTCTTCTTGACGCAATTCCCGCGTGAGAAAGATAAACCTGCAGTCTAATCTTTTTCTCCTATAAGCTCGAACTTTTCTATATCGGCTTCGCCGAGTTTTGGAAGCTCCGCTATCGAAGTTAAATTAAATATTTTAAGAAATTCTTTTGTAGTGCCGTACATTACAGGCCGTCCGGGAATGTCTTTTTTGCCCGCTTCACGGACAAGCCCTTTTTCCAGTAAGAGCCTTATCATATTGTCAGCCGACACTCCGCGGATTTTCTCTATTTCCGCTCTTGTTACAGGCTGGGAGTACGCGACTATAGCGAGCGTTTCCATGGCAGCGCGGGAAATTTTTCCCTCGTTTTTTTTGCCGTAACGCTCTTTTAAATTATCCCAGTGCTCGCGTTTTACAGTAATTACAATACCGCCGCCCATACGGCTTAATTCAAGCCCGCAGTCAGATGACGCATAACGTTCTCTTATATTGTCAAGAGCGGCTGTTACGGTTTCTTTGGGAAGACCGCTTATCCGTTCAATGCCGCCTTCGTCAATCGGCTCGCCTTCCATGTAGAGTATCGCTTCTACAAGAGCGCTTTCTTTTTCGATATTCTCAGTCACTGTCTTCTCCCGGTGTTGCCTGTCCCCTGATTAATATATCTCCAAAAAGGCGGTGCTGGAATATAACGATCATTCGCATTTTCGCCGCTTCCAGTACCGCAAGGAATGCGCAAACAACGTCAAGCGCGCCTGCGCGGACTATCAGTTCTGTAAATCTGCATTCACCTTTGTTTTCCAGTTTTTCCATAAGCAGCGTAGTTTTTTCGTTTACAGAGACTTCTTCGTAGAGGTCGATAATCCGCTCGGTTGGAAGATTGACGGTTAAGGTAGTGAATGATTTTAAAAGATCCCAAATATCAACCTTTTCCCACATATCATCATCAGTAAAAGGCAAATTATGCTGAAGTCTTTTACGCTCTATTACCCATTCATTTTCTCTTTCTTTATCTTCCATGAGCTCGGAGAGTTTTTTATATTTTTGATACTCGATTAAACGCTCAACAAGTTCCGCTCTTGGGTCCTCGCCAAAGTCGTCGTCAATTTGGGTTGGAAGCAGGGTTCTGCTTTTGATATAAAGCAATGTTGCCGCCATCGCGTGAAAACTTGTTAAATCTTCCAATTCCATTGTTTCCGCGTCCCGGATGTAGCTTATGTACTGCTCGGTTATCTGCGCGATTGGGATATCGTAGATGTTTATTTCGTTCTTGCGGATCATATAAAGCAGGAGATCGAGAGGTCCTTCAAAATCTGTGAGTTTAAAACTGCGGCTTTCTGCTTTGGGTTCCATTGAGGTGATTATACCAAAATTCTAATCACATAGGAAGTCAAAGAAAAAAGAAATTAACCACGGAGTACACAGAGTTACACAGAGGAAGAGAAGATTTTCGTCCCAATAACTCCGTATTCTCCGTGTCCTCTGTGGTTTTAGTCTTCTTCTTTAATTTCTTCCTTGACTTCTTCTTTGTCGGCTTTGGCTTTTTTGGCGGGTTTTTCCGCTGCCGCCGCCTTTAACTGCGGGAATTCCTTGCCCGGGAATATCTGAGTGCGAAGCTTAAGTTCCAGTTCCCTGGCGAAATCCGGGCGCTGTTCAAGGTAATCTCTGGTGTTGTCCCTGCCCTGCCCGATTTTTTCTTCGTTGTATGAATACCATGCGCCGCTCTTTTTAATGATTTCGTACTTTACAGCGCAGTCTAAAAGGCTGCCGATTGCCGAAATACCCTTGCCAAACATAAGCTCAATCTCGGTCTTTCTAAAAGGAGGCGCAACCTTGTTTTTTACGACCTTTACGCGCACCCTGTTGCCAATCGCGTCCGCGTCCTTGCTAACCTCGATTGTTTCGGTTTTACGCACTTCCAGCCTGACCGATGAATAAAACTTAAGCGCGTTGCCGCCTGTTGTGGTTTCCGGGTTGCCGAAAAATACGCCTATTTTCATGCGGATTTGGTTTATAAAAATTAGGATTGTGCGCGATTTACCGATTGTCGCCGTGAGCTTACGAAGAGCCTGGCTCATAAGACGTGCCTGAGCGCCCATCTGAGCGTCACCCATTTCGCCTTCAATTTCCGACTGCGGGGTAAGAGCCGCGACAGAATCCACGACGATTACATCCACAGCGCCTGAGCGCACAAGGCTTTCCGTGATTTCCATCGCCTGTTCGCCGTGATCGGGCTGTGAAACCCATAATTCATCGATGTTAACGCCTAGATTTTTAGCGTAAACAGGGTCTAATGCGTGCTCCGCGTCGATGAACGCGGCATTTCCGCCCAATTTTTGGGCTTCCGCGATAGCGTGCAGCGCCAAAGTAGTCTTACCGGACGACTCAGGACCGTAAATTTCGATGATCCTACCTCTCGGGTAGCCGCCAATTCCAAGCGCTTCATCCAGAAGGATAGAGCCTGAGGGCACCACTTCGATACCGGAAGCCGCTTCATGCGTTCCCAGCTTAATTAATGATCCCGCGCCAAATTGCTTTTCAATCTGGAGGCGGGCCGCTTCCAGGGCCTTAGTTTTTTCCTCGCTGCTTGCGTTTGGATTGACCCTTGTTTTTTCTGTGTCATTTGACTTAGCCATAATTATCTCCTCCCTTATATATGGCGCGAGCGCGCGTGGCGCTTTATCGAAACCGGAATTATTCTAACATTTTTTAATAAATTTGTCTATATATTACTACATAATTGTATAGTATTTTTAAGCCTTTTTTTAATGAAGTTTGAATTTTTAAACTTATCTTTTTATTATTGTTTATGTCAAAAATATAAGGCATACTTATAGGCATGAACCCCTTTGTAGTCTGCGCTACCCGTTCAATGAAAAATTACGCTTCCCGGGTAATAAATTGCCTTTCCGAGTATTTAAGTTTTTCAAAAATTATCGACCAGATAAACGGACTTGATTTACTTAGCACAGACCTTTTCGCCGACGGTGAAATTGAGGTTTCTGTTAATACTTCGATTAGGGGTAAAGATGTAATACTTTTTTCCTCAAGCGCGCGCAATGACGCCGGCGTAAACGTACAGGAGGCGAAAATTGAGCTCTACCACGCGGTAGACGCTCTCAAACGCTGCCAGGCGAACAGGATTATAGTTTTTGAACCTTTTATTACCTGTTCGCGCTCCGACCGCACAACAAGGCGCAGTTCTGTTGGTTTGTGGGTGCATTTAAAGACGCTTTCCAGTCTTGGAGCGCGTCATGTTGTTACCTTTCAGCTTCATTCCGATAAATCAAAAACGATGGTAGATCCTGCCCATTGCGCCATTGACGATATACCTGCCCTTACTCTTTTAAAAAAATATTTATGCGACAACTACATTAAAACTCTTGAAAAACTGGAGAACGATGTAAGAAATAATTGGGCATTTTGTTCTGTTGATGCCGGCGGCGAAAAGCTAACGCGCGTCTTCGCGAATTCCTTTGGCGCGCCTTTAGTTGTAGCGCATAAGCAGAGGGATTATTCAAAACCCAATACTGTTGAATCTATAAATATACTTTCCGCTGAACCCCTGGAAGGAAAAAGTCTTTGGATTGTAGACGACATGGTAGACACAGCGGGCTCAGTAGAAAAATTAATTCGCGCGCTTTCTTTATTAAAACCCAAGGAAATAAATATTATTTCTGTCCACGCGATTTTTTCGCCGCCGGCTGCTGAAAAATTGGAAGCGCTCTGCAAGGAAGGTTTATTAAACCGCATGCTTGTTACAGACACTGTCTGCTGTTCGAGCTACAAGCAAAGCATACCGGGCCTTGAAGTTGTGCAATCCGCCGATCTCGCCTCAAAAATAATTAAGGCAATTATAAACAATGAATCGATGAGTAAACTTTTACGCCCCTTTGACGCCGGTATTTATTTGAAAGGCAAATAAAATTTTTATAAAAGAGATTCACAAGGATCCGCAAACCGAAGGTTTGAAGAAGACACGGAGGATTTGGTAAAAATTTATTTTAAATCTTCTGTATCTAAAATAATCGTAACCGGACCGTCGTTTGTGTATGAAATTTTCATATTTGCCTGAAATTCTCCTTCTTCACAAACAAGATCATGTTTTTTTACAGCTTTTATAAAATATTCATATAGCTGTTTAGCTTTTTCAGGTGATGCGGCTCCATTCCATGAGGGACGTCTGCCTTTACGCGCATCAGCAAGTAAAGTGAACTGTGAGATACAAAGCACACTTAAGTTTTCTCCGGCGGTAACTAATTCTTTTAATGATAGATTCATTTTACCTTCAGCGTCATTGAAAATTCTAAGGTATGCGGTTTTTTCGGCAAGCCAGTCAGCGTCTTTTTCGCTGTCGTTATGCGCAACGCCAAGGTAAACCAAAAGCCCTGAATTTATCTTTCCTTTTAGAATACCATTAACAGAGACAGAAGCATCTATAACTCTTTGTACAACAGCTTTCATAAAATATTCCATAAAAAAAAGCAGCGGAGTTTATGTTTGTGTTGGTTCGTGTGGTTTGTGTGGTTCGTGGTAAAAACCTCTTAATTAATTCTCTAATCTTCCGGATTGATGTATTGCCACTCCATCGAGCCTGAACCCGTTAGGTGAATTACTATCTCTTACAATTCTTCCGAGCACTTCTAAGGGACGCTCGACATTTACAGAAAGAGGAATATCAAAAATAACAGGAACAATTCCTTCCAAAGTACGCCTTGTATCATAACCTACAAGAAAATCAAAACCTGTGTATTCGTCTGTTACCGTGTAGTTAGTTGCCATGCCCTTCCAAATAACATGCACATCCCTGTAAATAACAGGCTCTTTTATTACATCCGTATACAAAACGTTATCTGCTCTTTTAAATGTGTCAAAACCGGGAACTTCCATGTTGTTCATTAATAAACGCGCTCTGTTTTTAAGTCCCGCAGAAGCGTTCGATTCTAAAATGCGATTAAGATTAAGTTTCGCCGCCTCATCCCGATACGAAGTAAAAAGCGCTAATGACCTGTCGTAAAGATTAATTGCCTGATCCCTCGTAAGTATATAAGTGTAAACAAGGTCTGCCGACATTTCGTCAGACTGTACAGCTTCTTTCTTTTCCTGGCTGGATAAAATAAACTCGCTTGAAGGACGTTTGTTTTTCGCTTTAAATGGGCCGGAATTTGAGCTTATTCCTTTAAAAATAAAGAAAATTAACAAAAAAACGGCAAAAAGTATTAAAACAGAACTAATAATTGTTTTAACGCTAATCGCCGGAATTGGAATGGGAGGAAATAATTTTGATATGTTATCTGTCATCCATTCAGACAAAGCCTCCCCTCCTGAATGTTTGCGGATAATATCTAAAGCTTTTTTCGCTGTTCTGTTATTTGGTTCAATTCCAAGTACATCAAGATAATAATCAATAGCCTGAACGGTATCCATTCGTCTAAGATTTAGAATAGCGAAACCCAGCATTAAAGAAGCGTCGCCTTTTGGTTTTATCTTTCTCGCTCTTTCAAAAAATGTTTTTGCTTCTACATAATTGGCGGCGTGTAAGCAAATAAGCCCGTAAATATAATGGTATTTGTAGGAGCCGTAATATCTTTCTTCCTCGTCTGTTAATATTTTTAAAGCGGCTTCGTAATTATGTTTCCTCGCGAATATTAGGGCTTTATTTATTATTGGATCGGCTTTCATGGAGACGGCTTACCTGAACCATTCTATGGCTTTTTCAAGATCATTAATATCCTGTTCATTAAGTTGTATTTCGCCAGCGATAAACTGGTTTAAAATATCCTGGTATTTTTTTAATGTATACGCGTTTACATTTTCACCGCTGATTGTCGCTTCCGCGTACGCGTCCATTTCTATTTGCTTTATGTCAATTGTAGGGGCGATAGCCGGTTTTGTTTCTACAGGTTTTTCAACAGCGGGTGCCGGAGCAGGTTTTGCTGGCGCGGCTTTTGCAGGTGTTGTTGTTTTTGCAGCAGACGGCGCAGCCGCGGCAACAGGGGGCGCGCTTACCTGCAGGGAATTATACCACTCAATATCTTCTGTGGATAAAACTATTGAATAAGTAAATTCGCTTCCGGGATTTAACATTTGAGGATTAAAATAATAACAAACAGCGGAATCGTTTATAGAAAAAGGAGAGTTGGTAAAAGATCTTTTCTTTACGTATTTCATTTTCCAGGGAGCGTCGTTAAGACGTTTCCAGTTGGCAAAGTGTATAAAATCAGGTGTTTTTGCGTCACGGTCTATAGGATGAATAATACTGCCCATTAACGCCGTGTTCTTTCCCCTGGATATCCAAAATCTTTCGCCTGAGTGGCCTTCAAGAAGCGTTTCATTTCTAACAATTTGCTCGCCTGTTAAAAAAGTATTTGATAATTTTTCGTTCAAATCTGTGTCTATAAGTATTCTAAGCCCTGTCGCCGCTTCTTCACTGCCGGTATTTTGAATTGTATAAGTTATCATAACGCCGTTTATAAATTTTGAATTCGCGGATTTAATCGGAGTAAAAACCTGAGTTACTGTTAAATTTTCACCTTCAAAAATAAAAGCGGGAAACCCATTGCCCTGTTTTTCGATTCTGCTTTTAAAATATTTCCCGCCAAGACGGTAAACCTTTCCGTCCATTAATACAGTGGCGTAACTAGTAGCCGGGTCATCGCTTGAGAACAATGACTCATAACGCGATGAATTCGGGTTTGATAAAAAATAGATTGAATATCTTCCCGAAGATTCGTTTAATATTAAACGGATATACCCGTTTAATACTTCTGAAGCGGATAAATAATTAAAACATGAAAAAATTAAAAAAAGCGATAAAGCTAATGCTTTTAATTTCATCAATTTGCCCCGGGATATTGAACTCTTAAAATTTCATCTACATTGCTTCCCAATGTTCTGGCTCTTTCCAATAACTGTCTTTCCTGCAGGGTTTGCGGCACGTAGGCCTCAGGAACTTTTTCTTCCGGTATAACAATCTTTTCCACTTCTTTGATAGTTTCCGGAACAGGAACTTCCTCAATTTCGTTTGCCGCGCTTCCGTTTCTTGGATTTGTAAGCTCAGAAATGCGTCTCTGATAAACATTTAAAGTATGTTCATAAGTCCTTATTGTCCTTTGATAATCTTCGCTGGTTTTTAAAGATTCTTCGTGGCTCCACTGCAAAAGCGCCAAAAGCTCATATTCAATTTTCTTTTGCTTGATAAGGTCTACCCTATACGCGGCGGCCTCAATCTTTGGGCTGTAAGGATATTTTCCGATTACCCACGCGTAAAATTTTTCCGCTTCTTCAAGCTGTCCCATAGCGTACAGACATTCACCCATCCAGAAAAAAGCGGCGGCTCTGCGCGCGGCTGTCTCCTGATCTGTATCGCTTGTGGTTGAATTGTAGCGGTTAAACAAAGCTAAAGAGTCTTCAAAAAATCCCTGATTAAAATAAATCCTCGCTCTGTGATAAATCATATCCCGAGCGTATGTTGAATTAGGCGCTGTTTTTTGAAGCTCATCCATATCGCGCAGCGCGGAACCAAAATCTGAATACGCGAGCTGACTAATAATTACCCAGTAAGTCGAGCGCGCCCAATCACTCGCGCCTGACGCGCTCTCCTGCGCGCGGCGGAATTCAATAGCCGCTTCCTGGAAACGATTAAAATTGTATAGAGCGGAACCATTTTGAAACCTTCGTGAGAACTCAGAATTTGTTGTACCTTGCTGAGCCGAGGCAAAACTTGCCGAAAACAACATCATCCCCGCGATAATTAACGAAAAAACGCGCCTTCCTTGCATAACTCCCTTCAGTCGTCGAGCTTAAAGAATTTGATTATATACGCCGCTCACGCGGCTTTTGCATCATACCCTCATTATACTAGTTATCGACAGGAATTGCCAATATTTGTATATTTATCAACCTGAGGCTGTTCCAAAACTTCAGTTTTTGGAACAAGCTCACTTATCCCTCAAGCCTGCTAATAAGCCCTTTTTTATCGCTATTTGAGAAAAATGAAGACCCCATAACAAGCACATCCGCGCCCGCTTTTTTCGCCTTTTCGGCGGTTTGCTCGTTGATTCCGCCGTCAACGGAAATTCTGAAGTTAAGCCCGGCCGCTTCCCTCATTTTTGCCAGTTTTTCGACCTTTTCCAGACACTCAGGAATAAGAGTTTGACCCCCAAAACCGGGGTTTACTGTCATAATTAGAGCTAAATCTATGTATGGGAGCACCTCTTCCAGTACAGAACAGGGGGTTGAAGGGGCTATTGAGATGCCGGCTTTTAGCCCAAGAGAGCGAATTTCGCACAAAAACTTCTGGGAATGCACTTCCGCCTCATAGTGAAAGGTAATTATGTCGGCTCCGGCGTCCGCGAAGTCCTTTATAAAGGTTCCGGGATGTAAAACCATCAGATGAACGTCAAAAACAGCCTTGGTTCTGGGGCGTAAAGCCCTTACAAGCGGAGACCCAAAAGTAAGATTTGGCACAAAAGAGCCGTCCATAACGTCCATATGAATCCATGACGCTCCGCTGGCTTCAATTTGAGAGACCGCTCCCCCAAAATCGGCGAAATCCGCGGATAAAATCGATGGTGAAACAATGGTTTTATTCATTTTTGACATCATACTCTTATCAAATACTATTGTCAAATAGTTAAAAAATGGTATACTGAAACAAGATAATGGAAAAAGAGCCAAACACTGCGCAGCCTTCGCTTTCCCGAAGCGATGAACTGTTAAAAATGGCCTATGTCAAATTGAAGGACTCAAGCCTGGACGCGGCTCTGTCTCTGTTAGAACAGGCTCTGGATCTTGATTTTGATAACGAAGAAATTAAGCACGCGCTTAAATGTGTTCATTGGTGGATAGAACACACGAGGAGGATAGACGATTTAAGGAACCCTTATGAGAAGGGCGCGTTTCTCATTTCCCAGTTTAAACAGTATTTTGTTTTTCTTGGGCAGTTAAACAACGCATACGAGCAATGCCAGTACGCGATTCGTTTCTTTGTTTATTCAAAGGCGTTATTTTTTTTTGAAGGATTATTAAGCAATTCCGCGAATCAGCATGATCCCGGTTTATTGCTTCTTGTCGGAAGATGCTTTAAAGGACTTGGCAATTTTGACGAAGCCCTTAAGTACCTGGAAGAAGCTCTGCGATTAAAAAGAGAGGATGCTGAACTGCTCGCGGAAGTCGCGGATGTTAACGCTCTTCTTTCGCAGACAAAAACAGCCAAGGCGCTTTTTAGGGAAGCGTTTTTCATAGACCCTCAAAAAATTGATTTAAGGTTTATGGAATCGGCGTTAATTTTGAAGTTACGTGACATTGTTTGGGAACTTGGTTACAGGAACGAAGAATTGTTGGAATGGATACCGGTATATGGTTATTTACAGGGGGTATTTTCGGTAAAGCGTGAATTAAAACAGGTGGAAGCAGGCAGGCTTAAACAGTCAATTTTTTTGTTCGAAGCGGAATACGAAGCCAATCCCGCCCGCCGCGATTTATTAAAGCCAAGGCTTTTAAATCAATATTTTTGGCTGATTGATTATTACGAGATAAGCCGGGAGGATTCTTCGCTGATAGAAGGAACCCTGCTAAAAATAAAAGTTAAAGATCCGGATATTTATAAAATGTATGCCGGTTAGTTATGAGGAGAAAAATAATATGAATGCTGCTGAAACAACACAGGAAGTGACGCTGTCAGATAGAGCTCAGGCGCTGTTAAAAAATTTACATGAAACATTGAATGAAGAAAAATGGACAAGAGCGAGTCTTGGTAATTATTCAACTAACCAATTTAAAGAGTTTGATGAGATTCTTAATACTGCCCGCGAAGAAAAAATAATAGACGAATTGAAAAAGAACTGCGACGAGCACCTCGCTCACACAAGAAACAGCATAATCGCGCTTTACCTTTCCGGAATGGTCGCCATCTCCCGCCAGATTATTGACGATGGAGCGATGATTAATCTTGTATCGATATTTCTTGACAATAACAAATGGAAAATAGTTGAGTATCTTTGCGAAAGAATTCTGGAACACGGAGAATCAAAATACGCTCTTCGCACGCTTGCCGATTGTTATAAGAACAATAACGAAGAAGAAAAGATCTACGAGGTTTGGGAAAAACTTGTTAAAATAGATTTTGAAGAAGCTGATATTGTTAAGTCGTTAGCTGAACATTATGAAAAAAAGAAAAAAACGGAAGAAGCGATAGATTACTACAAAAAAGCGCTGCACAGATATTTAAACAAGGCGAATTTCGCCAACATTAAAGAAATATGGGAAAAACTCATTAATATAGACGTTGAGGACATCGACTTCTTCCTGCATATCCAGAAAAAAATCGCGAAAACAGTTTCAGAAGACAAGGCGGTTATTCTTTTAAATGAGCTTTACGCGAAATACAAAGATAAAAATATCGATATCGCGATTAATATTTTAAAAACCGTGCTTGAATACGATGAAAAAGACGTTCACGGCAGAAGAGAAATCGCCGAGTGTTTCAGAAAAAAATACGCCTCCCACAGCCAGCTGGAAGAATATGTGCGTATTTCAAACCTTACGCAGAATTACCGCGCCGCGGGTCAGGCGATTGCCGATTTTGAAAAACACATCGCCTTTGACAAAGGCAACTTTGTCTACCACAGAACGTGGGGTGTTGGACGCATTGCGAGTATCGCGGGTGATGAAATAAAAATAGATTTTTCAAAGAAAAGAGGGCACGTGATGTCATTAAAAATGGCGGTAGACGCCCTGCAAACCCTTTCCAAAGAACATATTTGGGTGCTTAAAGCGACAAAAAAGAAAGAAGAGTTACGCGACATGATAAAAGGCGATTATATTTGGGCGTTAAAGACGATCATTAAAAGTTTTGGCAACGCCTGTGACATGAAAAGAATTAAAGCCGAGCTCTCCCCCGCCCTTCTTACAACAGGCGAATGGTCAACATGGAGTTCAAAAGCGCGTGATATTTTAAAATCTAATCCTGATTTTGGAATAAGCCCGGAAAACAGCGACATCTTTATTGTCCGCGACAGGCCGGTAAGCGTAACAGAAAAACTTTACAACGAATTCCTCGCTCAAAAACATTTTTACGATAAGGTATCCGCGATACGCGATTATGTAAACAATAAAGAAGCGTCGCCGGACTCTGAGTATTTTACAGAAATGTTCTCATTCTTTACTTCCTATCTTAGAACAGGCGGCGACGCGTCGCGAAGAACAGCGGAATCCGCTAACCAGAGCGCAGAGTACGCGGTTTCCAGTTTCCTTTTGATTAATGAACTTACGACAAATACAAGGTATTCACACTTAAAGGCGGCAATTAGCGTAACATTCGCTGAAGTATTTAAAAGAATCAAGGATATACCTTCTTTGTTTAAAAATTTAAAAGACACAAAGTTAAAAAATGATTTTCTTGTTAACGTAAAACAGAACATAAACGAATGGGCGGATATTTATATTAAATTATTCGCCTACTCTCAGCTTGAAACAATAACAGAACAGCTTGAGAAAGCCGGCTTTGACGGCAAACTTTCCGCGTTATGCAATGATTGTTTTGATCGTTACCGCGACTGCCGCGAAGCGGTTGTATGGTTCTACAAAAAATCAAAAGAAAAAAGCTGGTTTAAATCCGCTAATATCGGATATGAAAAACAGCTTATCACTCTTATTCACATTTTGGATATTACATACCGCGACATTGAGAATCATAAAGACACAGTCGAGAACAGAAAGATTAACAAACAGGTTCACAACATTCTCTTTAAAGACGGAGAACTTGCCTCGTTTATTAATGATTCGGATGAAGAAGCCTTAATCAGAATATTTACTTTTTTAAATGATGTAAAAGATCTTGACCCGCAGGATAAACTTAACCTGCGATCAAAAATAATTGATAAATTCCCAGGCTTTAAATTCCTCGGCGACGCTGAGAAAAAAGTATCAAGAGGGCTCATGGTTACGCAGGCAATGTACGAAGAAAAGAAAAAACAGCTCACTCATATCATGGATGTGGAAGTGCCCGCGAACTCCAAAGAAATCGAATACGCTCTTTCTCTGGGCGACTTGCGCGAAAACGCGGAATACAAAGCCGCGAAAGAAAAACAGGAACAGCTCAATTCTCAGGTGGCAAAGCTCAAGGAGGACATCGAAAGAGCGCAGCTCTTCGACCCGAATTCCGTAAATACATCAAAAGTTTCGTTTGGCACAAAGGTTGTTCTGTTTAATGAAACAACAAATAAAAATGAAGAATTTACTATCCTTGGACCATGGGAATCAGATCCAAATAATAATATTATTTCCTATCTTTCCCCATTTGGCAGTGCTATACTTAATAAAATTGCCGGAGAAAGATTCGATTTTACCATCAACGATGAGAAGAATTCATATCGGGTAGATAATATAACAGCTGTGGCAAGGTAGACAGTAATACAGGAGAAAAGAAAGAGGTGAATATGAAAGGTAAAATTCATGTTTTCGTATTAGTATTTTGCGTGTTTCTATGCGCGCAAGCTTACGGACAGACTTCGTCTCCAATAGACCTTGTACTGCTTCTTGATACCTCATCAGGAATGAGCTCTTCTTACGAAAATGTAAATAATTATATATCAGGCCCTTTCCTGAATGAATATTTAAGAGTGGGAGATACCTTTCATTTAATATCATTTTCTTCCAGTCCGCGGCTTGACGCCGCGCGCCGTATCTCCGGCGTAGGTGACATTGAGACAATCGTTGGACGCATGTTCCTCCAGTACCCTGTTGAAAGAGGCGCTAATGTAGGAGCCGCTTTATCTTATGCCGAGCAATATATAATCTCACTTCCCAATCGTCCGAAAAAGATTGTTCTTTTGAGCACGGGAAGCACAGATACAAATAATTTGGTAACAAGCGCTAAATCGCGTCTTTCTTCCAGGAACACCACTCTTGATTTTGTTCAGGTAACGCCCGGGCAGCCCTTGAGCAATCTGCCAAAATCGGGACGGCCTCCCGCGATGAGCTCAACTTCAACCGCGCGTCCATCTTCAAGCGCTTCAGGAGCCGCGGCTGTTCAGGGTACGACAACTACAGGCGCCGCGGGTGGTTCAACCGCTCAAACAACTCAATCGACCCAAACAGATACTACGGGAAGACCAAAAGCCGGCACAACTACAACAAGCGGAAGCGGCGCTGCCTCGACAACTGACACGCGGGGAACTCAAACTCAGGATAATCGCGGAGTTACAACATCTACTACAGACGGCAAGACAACAGGAAGCGGCTCTTCAAGCACAGGTGCCGCGGCAGATACAGGTTCCGGCACAAGCTCCGTATCAAGTAAGGGCACAGACTCTAAACAAGAATCAACTTCGGGAAAAGCGGCGGAAACTTCAGACAAGATTGAAACCAAGACTGAAACAAGCGGACAAACAACAACAAGCACTCCTATACCTAAAACAAGGGAAGCATCAAGCATAGATTGGGCATCAAATCTGCCGCTCATTATTGGAATTATTTTAGGTCTGCTTCTTTTGCTGGCTCTTATTTTACTGCTTTCATCACGCAAGCTTGGCTCGAGCCCCAACCGCGCTATGGCTGCCGCTTCATCCCGTTCCTCTTCGCCTACTCCCAGAAGCGAAGAAAGATTCGCGGACCATAGCAAGGATCTTAACAGTTTCGCGGCAGCGGGAAGCGCGAGACGCAGCACACCCTATGACGAAAAAAAATACGCGGCTACTGTGATTAATCCTACAGGTCCGCTTCTTTTAAATCTGCATGTAGAGGATCAAAATACCGCGATTGGAAAAAGGAATATTCATTCGCTTAAATCCGGTTATGGCTTCTCTGTAGGCGGCGGAAAATCCGATGATTATTTAATCTTCCTCGTTCCAATGCCAGCCGCTATTGGAGAAATCAGAAGAGACGGCGGCACCCTTACATTTACGCCTAAAAAAGCGAAATACTTCCCCGACATTGGCTCAACTCCGGTCAGGGACTGCATAAATAAAACTATACGCGTTGTTTCTGATAAAAACTATGAAATGCGTTTTAGGTTTGAAATGTATGAAGATCCGCTGATAGCCTTAAATCGCGTGCTAATGCAGGTAAAAGTCCCCGGTATGGTATAAGGTGCGGTACGATTTAATTATCAAAAATGGTACTGTTGTCACGGCGGAAAAAAGTGTCCGCTGTGATATTGCCGCGGCGGATGGTAAAATAGTAAAGGTAGGCGATCTTGGCTCTGATACCGCGGCTGAAATTTACGATGCCGAGGGTTTGTATGTACTTCCCGGTATAATCGACGCTCATGTTCATTTTAGAGACCCGGGTCTTACAGAAAAAGAAGATTTTGAAACAGGAAGCTTGGCGGCTGCCATGGGCGGCGTTACATTAATTGCCGATATGCCCAATGTAATTCCTGTAACATCAACTGTAGAAAACCTAAACGAGAAAATTAAAATCGCGAAGGAAAAATCCTATGTCGATTTCGCTCTCTTTGCCCTTTTAAACAGCGACAATCTTGATGAAATGGAAGGCTTAAAAAACGCGGGCGCTCTTGGCTTTAAGGTGTTTTTTGGAACCTCCACAGGGGATATCGCCGCCCCCTCGCTTGATGTTCTTGTAAAGCAGATGGAGAAATGCGCTGAATTAGGCTTGCGTATAGGTTTCCATGCTGAGTCAAATGAAATAAACGCTAATTTTACGAGCATCGCGAAAAAAGAAACGGATACTCCTGACGGTTTCTGGTTTGATTACGCCCGTCCTGTGCTGTCTGAAATACACGCCATTAAGTCAATTACAAGTCTCGCGTATGGAAGAAACACGAAGATTCATATACATCATATTACATCCGAAGACGGCGCGGCTTTAATAGCCGAGGCGAAAGAAAAAGAAATGGATATAAGCGCGGAAACCTGCCCTCATTATCTTGTTTTTAACTGCGAGGAAGATACACACAAGGTACTTCCTCCAATTAGGGATTCAAGCCACCAGGACGCTCTTTGGGAAAATATTCGCGAGGGTGTAATCGACATGATCGCCAGTGACCATGCTCCTCATAAGGAAAGCGAAAAAGAGCTGACGGGTTGGGAAGCTCCCGCGGGTCTTTGCGGCATAGAGACTTTTGTTAACCTATTGCTTAATGAGGTTAACAAAGGCAAAATTTCTATTAACGATTATGTTCGCCTTTCAAGCACTCTTCCCGCGAAAATTTGGGGCATATATCCTTGTAAAGGAAGCTTGGAACCAGGTTCTGACGCTGATATTACTATTGTTAACTTAAATAAAAAGAAGGTTATCAGAGTGAGCGAGCTTCATTCAAAAAGTAAAACATCCCCTTATGATGGAATGGAAGTTCAAGGAGAAGCTGTAGCCACAATTATAAGAGGCGTCTTTGTAATGCGTGACGGCAAACTGCTTGGAAAGAAAGGCTACGGGGAACTCGTTAAGCCGCTAAATTAGTCATAAAACAGGCACAGGCCATATACCCTTTTCGCGCCCGCTTCCTTTAAAACCTGAGCGCATACTTCCATTGTAGAACCTGTTGTTATAACATCGTCAATTATTAGAGCCGTCTCAGGAGCGCTGCCTTCTGTGTAAACGCGCCCCTTAAGGTTTTCCAGACGCTCTGCCCTGTTCAACTCTTTCTGAACCTTGGATTTCCTTCGCTTTAAAACACGGCTAATACTTAAGTTAGAGAGCTTTTCGATTGTTCTTATAAGATAATCAACCTGATCCCAGCCTGAGTGTTTAATTTTTCCGGGGCGCGGCGGAACAGGCACAAGAACAGCGTCTTTTAATAAAGCTTCGTTATCTATTAGGCTTAAAATTTTCCGCGCGAAAAAATTGGCAATGGAAAGCTGTTTATTGAATTTATACGCTGTTAAAAGCTTACGGTATTTTCCTGTGTAGGGGTAAAGCACCCAAAGCCGTTCAAAGGAACGCTCCGCGCTGTTTCTGCAAGGCAGGCATGTATCGAGTTCGGAAACAAGCGGCTTCCCGCAAATACCGCACTGAGCGCCTTGCTCAATTATAATTGAGTCCTTACATTCAGCGCAGAGACCATTGCCAATTTCTTCCTCGCCCATGAGGCTCTTTTCGCAAAGCGCGCAGGCGGAGGGAAACAAAAAGTCCTTGATATTCAGAATTAAATTAGTCAAATAATGATGGCTCTTCATCTTCGCTGCTCTTCTTTTTTTGCTTCTCTTTTTTTACAGTTTCCGCGTTACTTTGCGGTTCCGTGTGAGATCCTTTGTCATCAATCTTATTCAGAGACGATAACTCTAAATCGGCGTCGCGTTCCTTTAATAATGCCATAATGTTCTCCGCTCTTTTTAAGACGCTGTCAGAAAGACCGGCAAGCTTCGCGACATGGATACCATAGGATTCCGCCGCAGGTCCTTCTTTAAGTTTTCGCAGGAAGATAATTTTTTCGCCGTCTTCCAAGACTTCCATGGAGCGGTTGGCAAGGCGCGGATGGAGTAAAAGCGAAAGCTCATGAAAATGCGTAGCAAAAAGCGTCCTGCAGCCAATTCTGTTTAATAGCTCTTCGCTCACCGCCCACGCGATAGAAAGCCCGTCGTTGGTTCCGGTTCCCCTGCCTACCTCATCCATAATAACAAGGCTTTTGTTTGTCGCTGTGTTTAGGATAAAAGCCGTTTCATTCATTTCTACAAGGAAAGTGGACTCGCCTCTGGCAAGATTATCGGAAGCTCCCACCCTGCAGTAAACGCGGTCAACGAGTCCTATACTCGCCTTGTAAGCCGGAACAAAGGAGCCCATCTGCGCCATGATGGTAATTAAAGCGGCACAACGCAGGTATGTGGATTTTCCTGCCATGTTGGGACCCGTTATCATCGCGAAGGATATTTTTGAAGCGCTGTCCAATAAAATATCGTTGGGTATATATTCGCCGCGGTTTAAGTGAGCCTCAACCACGGGGTGCCTTCCTTCGTATATTTCTAAAGCGCCGCCTTCGTTTAATTCAGGGCGCGTCCAGTTTCTGATTGACGCCGCCTTCGCTAAAGAGGCAGCGACATCAAGCTCGGCTAGGCGGCGCGCGGCGGCGGCGAGAGGGACAAGAGCCTCTTTTGTTTGTTCGCGAATATTTAAAAAGAGCTTTCTTTCCAGTTCAACAACTTTATCGCTCGCTCCGTTAATTTCCGATTCAAGCGCCGCGAGCCTTTCTGTTGAATATCTTTCACCGCCAACTATACCCTGTCTTCTGATAAAATGCTTAGGCACCTTATCCAGATTAGTTTTTGTAACTTCAAAGAAGTATCCTATGAGCCTGTTGTAACGTATCTTTAAACTTGAAATACCTGTTCCTTCGCGTTCTTCATCAAGGTACTTTTCCAGTATTTGCCTTGAATTATCTCTCATGGAACGCAGACCATCCAGTTCTTCGTTATAGCCGTCTTTTATCAGGTTCCCTTCGTTAAGCAATATTGACGGCTCCTCACAGATCCCCTTTTCTAGCAGCTCATATATTTTATCTAAAATAGAAAAATCAATTAACTCAGTGCCATTTGATTCAAAATTCTCAGTGTGAACTCCTATTTCCATTATCTCCCGGTACAAAGCAATTGCGTTCTTTACCGCGAGCATGTCCCTGCCGTGCGCCTTGTCCATAGCGAGTCTTGAACAAAGACGTTCCAAATCCGGCGTTTTTCCCAAAAGATCTCTTAAACTTCCAAGACTGCCCTGATCTTTATAAAGAGTTTCCACCATGTTAAGGCGCGTATTTATTTTTGATAAATCACGGAGCGGATGTAAAAGCCGCCTTTTTAAAAGCCGCCGTCCCATAGAGCAGCGCGTCTCGTCCATTACTTCCAAAAGCGAAAAACGCGTTTCTCCGTCCCTTTGGTTCGCTGTAAGCTCAAGGTTGCGCTGGCTAGATTCATCCAAACCTACATATTCGCTGTCCCTGTATATTTTTAAATTCCGTATATGCGGAAGCAAACTCTTTGACGTAGTATCAAGGTAATCAAGCAGCGTTCCAGCGGAAATTATTTCTATACTGTCTTCTTCCAATCCAAAACTTTTTAAATTACTAAGTTCAAATTGTTTAACAAGTCTTGTTTTTGCCTGCTGCGGATCAAAAAGCCAGTCTGCCCAGCGGTTTAAAACAATACTGCTTCTTTCTTTTATCGCGCCCGCTATCTCTTTTTCTTCTTCTAAAAGAGATTCTTGAATAAGTATTTCTTTTATCTGGAGGCGTTCAAGTTCCTGGCGCAAAATTTCTCCATTCTTTGGGAAACTTGTCGCGAAAAATTCACCTGTAGACAGGTCTATATACGCGAATGATAGTTCATTTTTGTAACAGCAAAGGCAGCAAAGATAATTGGAACTGCCCTTCTCTAAAAAATCTTCGTCTACTGTAGTTCCCGGCGTTATTATTTCTACTACATCGCGTTCAATTACCTTTCCGCTGCCGGGTCCTGTCAACTGCTCACATATCGCTATTTTTTTTCCAAGTTTTAAAAGACGCGCGATGTATGTTTTCGCGGCATGGTAAGGAACACCGCACATGGGAAGACCGTTTCGGCTTGTTAAGGTAAGATTTAAGGCTTGCGATACTTCTATAGCGTCTTCCGCGAACATTTCATAAAAATCGCCCAAGCGGAAAAATAAAATATTCCCTATCTGCTGTTTCTTGATGCGTCTGTACTGCTCAAGCATTGGACTTGTTTTAGACAGATCCATCAGTAAACCTTGCTTTAATTACCCTTTGCCGCTTTATTTTTTAAACTTTGAATCAATTCGTTGGTTATATCAACACTGGGACTGAACCAGATTATGCCAGGCGTATTTTTTATGTCAAAAACCGCTGTGTATCCTTTGCTTTCCGCGATATAACGTATTTCGTCGTGCACCTGATTTAAAAATGTGTTTGACTGCATAAGCCCCTGTCTCATTTTATCAAGCTCAGCCATTCTGGTCTGATAAAAAACTCGCATTTCTTCTGACCTTCTATTAATCTCCCCTTCCAGCCTGAGCGCTTCCGAAGAATCATCTTTTAACAAGGCATCTGCGTGTCTGCTTTTTAAATCCTGTATATTTTTATCCATTTTATTAATATCAGCCTGAACTTTTGCCGTGCGCTGCTGGAATTCTCTTACAGCCTTTGATTCTGTAAAAAATTCTGTGTAGACTTTTGGCAGATCTACAACCGCCATTCTTGTAATCTGCTGACTATAAGCAAAACCAATAATGAAAATGCTTAAGAATAAATAAATAATTACACGTTTTAACATATTCTTCTCCTAATATGATATTACAAACGACATTACTAGATCCATGCCGGTAAAACTGTAAGGTGTTTTTGTATCGCCAAAGAGAGCTCCTGTTCTCCAGCGAACTTTACTGTCAACAATTTCAAAACGTTTTGCCAAACTAAGCCTGATTGGAAACTGCGGCATGGTAAAACGCAAACCTCCGCCGTAACTGAACTTTAAATTTTCTACACCAAATTCATCAAAATAAGAACCTATAGGACTGTCAACGCCTGCCGCGTCAAGGAAAAGGTCAAACGCCAATACACCGCGAACAAGCGGGAAACGCAGTTCCATCCAGGTATCAAGAAGCAGGAAACCTTTGTCGCGGTACGCCTCGCTCCATCCTCTGCCGACAAACATGCCGTCTACAGAAACTTTGTTCGCGTCTTCTATAGTTGGAACGGACTTTCCCGGCTGTTGGAAAATAACAGATAAGCCGGCGTTTATGCCAAAAACGCATTTAAAACTCCAATTATCTGTTACAGGAAGATTAAACAAGGTATGGAAGAATTGTATTTTAGAATCGCTTCGCATAAAATGTTCTCTCTCTTCAGGAAGTATTCCATAAATACCAATTCTTTCATATAAATAATAACCCTTACTTGGATCATAAAAAATATCACGCTGATCAAGAGAAGTGGAAAACCAAACTGAATTTTTTGGAACCCATGAATTGTTTCCGTCTCTTAAAGCCGGGTCGAATGGTCTGTAAATATCATCATAGGAGTTTCGTATCATACCTGTACGAATACCGCCGTTTATACCGTAAATTCCAAGGAATGTAGGCCAACGGTATCCTGTAGAAAGACCTAATGATAAATACCATTGGTTATATTCCATTAAGAAATCCCTTGTTGGAACCTTACTGTTTCCTATATATTCTCCGTATGAATAAAAACCGTCAGGATAGGCGTTTGGTTCATTGCCGTTAAAAATTGGATTAAAAGGACCGCCGTTATTCATTGTCGCGTAACGTCTTGTATAAGAAGCTGATACGTCAACGCCAAGAGAAAGAGGAAGACCAAGCACCCACCTGTGCAAATAATTAGCGGAAAGCGTGCTTGAATCAACTACAGAGGAATTTAACTCTATACCAAGTTCATTACCCGATCCTCTGAAATTCCTGTTATTTAATTTTAATAAACCGGAAATTGGGAAGGTATCAGGATCCGCGTTACCTGAAAACGTAAGACCAAATTGAAGATCTATAGTCGGCTGTTCTTCCACAGTAAAAACCAAGTCCATTAAATTCTCGGTGCTTCCGGGAAGCGTATCAGGAATAACAACAGAGAAAAACTGTAAATTGTAAAGGTTGCGCATAGCGTCCATTACCTTTGTTCTGGAAAACACGTCCCCCGGTTCCATTGGAATTTCTCTGGTAATTACATGGCTTTTTGTTTTATTATTTCCAAGAACAATAATGTTTTCTATGTACGCTCTGCTTCTCTCTACAATTACAACATTATAAGAAAGCGTAAGATTAAAGTTATCTCTATTGGGGTTTCTTATTATTGAGTTAAAAATATAACCATTTTCAAAATAAAGATCCGCGACCCGCTGCAAATCCATTTCTATCCTGGTCATATTCGCTATATCACCGGTTTTTGAATGAATTAGTTTATTAAGATTCTCTGTTGTAAAAATTACATTGCCTTCGAATGTAATCCCGCCAAACCTGTACTCATAGCCTTCTTCTATCATGAAGGTAAGAGTCATGTTGTTTTTTTTATCATCGGTTTCTATTGTTGTTGTAACATCCCTTATAACAGCGTCTATAAAACCTCTGTCATGATAATACTTTGTTATTGTATCTCTGTCAGCGAGAAGTTTAGCTTCGTTATACGCTCCGTCATTAAGAAGGGATTTTGCTTTTAAAGAAAGTTGATTCCTTAAAGTGTTTGATTTAAATCTTTGATTTCCCTGAAACTCAATTCTTGTTATTGAAATTTTATTATTTTCTGTAATGACAAAATTAAGTATTATAGAAGCGTCTCCCGACACTGTTTCTGTACTTGTTACAACAGCGTTTGGGAATCCCTTTTCTTTATATTTATTAATTATTGCTTCGATATCTGTTCGTATTTTTGCCTGATTATACACATCTCTTGCCTTAGTGCTTATAACATCCATTAACTCATGTCTGCGCAATCCGCTGTTGCCTAAAAAATTTATTCTGCTTATAATTGGACGTTCTGTAACGGCAAATCTGATAATTACATCATTGCCCTCCGCGCTCGTTCTTTGAATCGAAGGCTCAAGGCGATCGAAATATTCAAGAGCGTAAAGTTTACCCTGAATTTCTAAAAAGAGATTATCGTTATAAGGTCTCCCTTTGTACGGGCTTAAAATATCATCAAGTTCTTTTTGTGATACATTTTTTATTCCTGTAAAAACAAAATCTTTTATTGGCTTGCCAATATACCATTCGTCCGATTGCGCGTACGCGAAGACTGACACAGCAAGCAGCAATAAAGCAAAAACTCTAAATCTCATCAAAACTCCTAAAATCACTCAAAATGACATACTCCAACTTAGAGTAATTGAATTATCTGTTACCCACCAGTTTTGAGGGTTATTTGGGAATAAATCCCAACGAATATTAACAAAAGGACTATCCAGTTCTATACCAATATCCTGATCAAACCTTACTCCGCCCAACACATCGCTGTACTCATCATATCTTAGGGTAGCCATATACGAAATAAACATATGCTTCCCGATGTATTTACCTATAAAAACACTTGTATTGTCAAAATAGTTACCAACCCTCATTTCCCTTTCAATAGGAGACTGTCCGCTGAGCCCTGTAACCCCTGTTACGGCGAGATTTTGAATAAATCTTGTTCTGATACTGAACATATCAAAACCGATTGTGTCCCTAACCTGCCTTTCAAACTGCCTGAAGAACACTAATTGGGATAAAACATCAGAAGTCCCTATTAATTGCGTCAAAACGTCCGCGGTAGACGAAATCAGGAACCTTTGCGCCTGATCTGTGTTGTCTTCACCCTGAGCGACTCCGAAATTATGCCCTAAAATTGAATAAATTTCAAGCTGTGTTAAACCGGGATTCGATTCAAAACGAGGTTCAAAACGTAAAAGAGGCTGGTTATTTATAATCATCGAAATTACTACAGGACCTGAGTCAACTCTATCCCGGATATCGGCTCTGGTACTGAAGATCGGGTTAAAATTTGTCTCGGTTTCTCTAAAAATAATGCTCCCCTGTCTTATAAAGAAGTTCCTGTTTACATAATATATTTCCCCTGAACGCAGCTTAACATCGCCGTTTAACGCGAATTGCCCTGTTTGGGTATCGCTTGAAACATTAATGACAGTTCCCATTTCAGGATTAGCTCTGATAATCGGACTCGTAGCGGGCCAGGTAAATTCAACCATGGGGCCTGTTGTTATAGTCATATCAACCGTTGAATTATTAAATCTATTATCATATTTGGAACCGGAATTGAGATCGTCCATATTCATTCCAAGATCCGCGTCATTTGTATAAAGATTGCCGGCTATTTCGACAAAGGTATAGGGAATATTTATATTAACATTTATATTCATATTTCCTGACGCGTTTCCTTTAGCGAGGAATCCTGTTATGTTAAAATCATATGGTATCGGAGTTTGCATTGGTATATTTATATCAAGACCTATTTGCGCCGGAATCCAGTTCTCAAACAGAAACCATCCTGTAATATTTCCGGCGCCTGTGCCTACGGCTGTTACAACAGGCCCGAATGTCATTTCGTATCCTTCCGCTACAATCGCGAAAGGAGCCGGACATATGTCTTCGCTTACATAATCTTTAACCTGGAAACGCATGCTTGACGCTATGCCGCTTCCGTTCATTTCAGGATTAAGAATGGGTCCTACAAATTCCATGCTGCCTCTGATGTGGCCGCCTGTTATATTAAAATCAGTTTTCTTGGAAACAAGCGAGTATAACAGAGAGAGATCAAGAAAGAAATTTCCGCAGCTCGCGTTTATATTACCTTTGTCAAAGGTTCCAACAATCGCTCCCTGTAAGGGAAAAGGAGAAGAAAGCCCCGCGTAAAATGTTCCGTCGCTTTCCATTTCCAGTCTAAGCATATTATTTAATCCGCCGTTAACAGAAAGAGCGCCGTCTTTTCCTTTAAAATTAAAAATGAAATCATCCGGGTTTCTATCTCCATATTGAATATTTCCAATTGTAATTGTTCCATCAAAATCCATAAACGCTTCTTTTATACTAAGCCATGAATCAAGCGGCATAAAATTAAAATCGATATCTATATTGCCCTCTATTATTTTTTCAAGCGCGATGCCGGAAATATCAGCCTTCGCGTTAGCTATACCTTCCGCGCGGTTCAATTGCAGTTCCGGTAAATACCCCAATAATTCACCAAAATCAACTCTTAAATCTTTTATGAACACCTCATCATTATTCAAATTAACGCCGACAGAAGCCAGTATTATTTCTTCCCCAATTCTTGTCCGCAAAGATTTAACATCAATTTCCGCGTTAAACACGTCAATAGAATCCCAGTTTATAATTAGATCCGCGCTGACAAGCAATGGATTTTTATTTTTAATATAGCGGTGAACATGCAGTTCAGAAATTGAAGCGTTTATTTCAAAATGTTCATTACTTAGAGTGCCTTCCAGAGAATAATGCTCGCCCGCGTCTTTGCCGTCTTTAATATTTACAAAGAAATTCATGTATGAGAATTTAGAATCCCATGAAAAATCAGCGTTTCCCGCGAGGGTGCCTATCGCGTCTGTATATTTTATATCCCTAAAACCCGCGCCATTCTGGTCCGCGGAGCCGGAAATCATGAAAAACACGTCTCCGTTATTTGTATTACTGTCCCTCATGCTGAAATTACTTATTGTAAGATTCCAAAAATCAATCGACGTAAAGCGCAAGGAACTGTAAAAATTCAGATACACAGTCTGAGAATTAATAAGAAATGGATAGTTTTTTCCTTCGATATAGCCTGAAATCTCGCCTGTGCCGGAGGTATTCCCGTATATATTTAAACCATTAGGGTCTCGCACAATAAGCGTAGACCTATCAATCACCTGTCCGTCAATATTCCATGATAAATCCTTAAAACTCGCGTTTAAATTAAAAAACAGATCTTTTGGATTGGAAAAATTAATATCTGAAGAAATATGCAATTCATTTTCTTTATCTACGGTAAAAACGCCGTCACTAAGAACTAAACGTTTATCTGTTCCTGACACAGCGAATCTTCCAACTGTTTCGCCGTAATTTAAAGAGATATTAGGCGCGCTGTAAATAATATTTTTATTGTCTGTTTGTACGAATATATCAGCGTTTACAAAGGATTTTTTTAAGTTGTCATTGCCAATATAAGGAGATGATACAATATTTGTAAACGGGCTTAAAAATTCGATTATGTCGTAAATGGAAAGCGTTCTTAATGAAAGCGACGCTTCGAGCTGTTCCTGATTTTTATTATAAAGCGCGTCAATCGCTATTTCGCCCTCATCTCCTGAAAAACAGGAAAGATTGACAGCTATATCTTTTTGAAACGGATAAATATTTAAAATAAAATCATTTATCCGCGCTCTAGCCATCCTAACCGCGTCACTTTGAATTTTTATATCATTATTGTTTGACGAGATATTAAAGAGCGCGTTTATAGAATCGCTGCCGCTAAGACTGAATAAGTCGAATCCCATATTTCCGTTTACTTTAAACCTGTTAAAATTAATGTCTCCCGCGAATTCCATTTTCCCCTGGAATAAATTGGTTTTTTTCCTTGTATTCGCGGAAGAAGAAAGCATAAGATTCTTAATAATAACGCTTCTTTCGCTGCCATAAGCGTTAATTAAAAAAGCGTCGGTAAGAGGATTGCTTTGCGCGTTTCTTGTATCACCGCTTTTGATATTCGCTTCATAAGTAAAGGAAGAAGTATTTTCATAATTAAATGACGCGCTGCCGTCAATTTCTGATAAAAGGATATTCGTAAGATGTTCAATATCTTCATAAAAATTAATATGCTCGCTGAACTTGAATTTATTAAAATTAAATTTCCCGGAAACAAAACCTGAATCTGTTTTTATTTGAACCTGATAATTGGAATCCGAATTGGCGTATATTTGACTCGCTGTTAAGAGCTTGTCATCAAAATCAAGTTTTACGTCAAAATGGTTAATGGAAAAAAGAGGCTCCGGTTTTTTGGCGGAAACCGGCTGCGGATTAAAAAATGAGACATTTTTTTTAAGTATATCATGCTGGGAGCATAAGGTATTATTTAAATTAATATCCGCCTTTCCCGCTTCCAAATTGGTCGCGATTCTTCCGTTAATGCCAATATCAGTTTTTAATAGAATTCTTTTTTCAAAGGAAGAATCAAAATTATACTCCGCGCCGAATGAGCCGTTTAAATAAATATTTTTGTTTTCCTCTTTAATAACCAAATGTATGTTATCTATTTTGTACTCTGTTCCATTATCTGTAAGATAAAAATAACCGTCATGTATTTGATAATCCGCGTTACGCGGTAAAATTTCAGAAAGAATATTTATATTGCCGATTAATTCCGAAGAATTGTTTTCGTTTTTATTAAACAATGATGACAAAAGCTCAAAAGTATCTTTATCTTTTTGCGCGTCAATTTCAAAAACAGGGTTTTCTATAATAACCGTATGTATAAAGTTTTTTTTATTTTGCAATAATTCCCATATGGAATATTTTATTTTTATATGAGATATAGTTACGAATCTGCTGCCATCTTTTTCAAACCTGAGGTTTCTGATATCAAAGGAATTTAAAAGAACCGGACGAATTGACGAATAATGAATCTCTAATCCTGTTAATTCTTCCGCTTTTTTAATAAAATTATCGCGAATGTACTCCATACCGCGGCCAAGCGCGGCTTGTAAAGGCATCATTCCTACTATGGAGAGGCCGATTAGCCCAAAAAAAATGAGAATTTTAAAGTAGAACGAACGGGGAAGCCTTTTTTTCCCGTCCTTTACAACAAAAATTGACAAATTTTTCCCTTTTAATATGTTCTTACTATAATTATACCACTTTTATAAGGAAAATAAAGCTGACAGGTAACAAAAAAAATGATATTATTTTACCTAAATGGTCTTTATACCCAATTTCGCTGTACTTGAAGGCGGCGATGGCAGCGGAACTACCACCCAATTATCGATACTGTGTGACAGGCTAAACAAGGAAAAAATCCCTTTTTACCCTACCTGCGAGCCTACAAGCGGTAAAATTGGCAGGTTGATACGGGAAGCCCTCAGCGGTGAAAGCCCGCTAAAACCTGAAACGCTTGCCATGCTCTTTGCCGCTGACCGTAACGAGCATATAAACGGTCCTGACGGCATTTTAGCCCGTACAACCAGAGGTGAGCTTGTAATCAGTGACAGATACCTCCTTTCCTCCCTTGTTTACCAGGGTATTGAATGCGGCTATGAGCTGCCATTTAGGCTTAACAAGGACTTCCCCGCTCCGGAAGTAACAATTTACCTTGATATAGACCCAAAAATCGCCATTCAGAGAATGAAGGGACGCGAAAAAAAAGAAATTTATGAATATTTAGGATTCCAGGAAAAAGTAAGGAAAAAATACAAATCCGCTGTGAAAGCCTACCGTAAAAAGAAAGCGAATGTCGAGATAATAGACGCCTCCGCGAATATTGAAGAAGTTGCCTCGCGGGTATGGAGCGTAATCTCGCAAATGCCGATACTAAAGGCATAGTGAAAACGATCTTAAAAACAGCGGCCTTCCTCGTTCTTTTTGCCATAGCGATTCCCGCCAACTCGTATTTTGTTACTTTTAAAGAGCAGTATTACAGGCTTTTCCATGTTCATTATATTCAGTATCCCGATGACACCATGGAAAACATTTATTGGCTTGAACAGGCGATAAACGCGCCCTTTGCCAATCCCTTAAACGCGCTTGCTTTAATCGAGGACGAAAATCAATGGGAAAAATATCGCTATCTTTTTAACATGCATCTTAATATTAAAATGATTGAGCAATATATGTTTTTAGGCAACAAATGGAATAAACGCGCCGCCTATTTTTACAACGCGCCTTTTAAAGAACAAAACCTTGATAGTTTAGAAACCGCTGAAAGATGTTACCGTACTGCCCTTGTTTACTGGGACGAAGTTCTTAATTGGGCAAAAAAAGCGAATAACAGGCGCTTTAGATGGATAGAGCTTCCAAAGGTTCAGTTCTGGGTTGATGAGGCTTACAGAATAGAAAATGGCAGCTTGAATTACAAAAGAACGATAGAACGCGAACTCGCGAGATTACAGAAAGTCCGCGAGAAATTCGAAAAAATGGAAAATTATTATACCCTCCAAAACACAGTTGATTAAAAAAGAGTTTAAAATAATTCGCCTTGAGTTAGGGAAGCTGACTCTTTTTTATCAGCGGGTTTTGAATTAAGAAGCGCGATAAATTCTTCTTCGTCGATTATTTTAACACCCAGTTCATTCGCTTTTTTATTTTTGGAAGAGCCGGATGAGGGGTCGTTTGTAACAAGATAAGACAAACCCTTAACAACGGAAGCCTTTGCCTGCGCGCCTAACAGTTTTATTTTTTCTTCCGCCTCTCCCCTCTTCATGGATTTTAACTCACCTGTAAAACAAAATGACATTCCGCTCAATACAAGCGAAGAGCTGTCCTTCGCTGGTTCCGCTATGGTAATTATTCCTGTTTTTAAAACCGCGTCCATCTCCCTCGCGCATTCTTTTAAACCATCAATAATTACTCTTGCCGTTATATCTCCAAGAGAGTAAATAGCGGATAATTCTTCCGCCTTCGCGGCGCGAATTTTTTCCAAGGTGTCAAAACCGGCAAGAGCGATTTTTTCTATTGTGGTTTCCGCGACACCTTCAAAGTCAAAGCCGGCGGTAAAAGCCGCTAAACTTAAATTACGTTTTGTCTGAATGTGCCGTATCACTTTCGCGGCGGAAATTTCTCCCATTCTGTCGTATTCAGCGAGTTCTTCCGCTTTTAATTCATAAAGCTGATGTATTTGCGTAACGCCTTTTTCAAACAGCTGCTCAAGCAATTTATCGCCAAGCTCGCGAATATCAAGAACAGAAACCCATTTTTCCAGGCGGTGTAAAAGGCGTTTTGGACATTCAGGATTTGGGCAATAAAGTCTTGTACTGGCGTCCACAAGCTCTGTGTCGCAGGCGGCGCAAATACGCGGGAAAATAATTTCTGATAATTCGCTTTCTTTTGAAACAGGAGCCAAACCCTCGATTTTAGGAATAATCTCGCCGCGTTTAACAACCGAAACTGTCGAGCCGATTTTTAAACCCATGGAACGAATAAGACCCGGGTTATTAAGATTCGCGCGTTTAACAGTAGTTCCCGCTAGACGCACAGGGTCTACAACCCCAATCGGCGTATAGGTCGCGCCCGACTCGCTCCATATCACCTCGCGTAAAATACTAAACGCAGTTTCCAGTTCAAATTTAAAAGCTATTTGTTTATCCGGGCGCGCCTTGCGAAGATCGTTCATATCGAGTTCCATGTCTTTTACGACAAGACCGTCAATATCAAAGGGGAGTTTATCCCTATTTTTCGCGGTCTCATCCCTGTAATCAATTATTTCCCGCGCTGTGTTAAAAGAAACTGTTTCTGTTGTGTTAAAGCCTTTTTTATTAAGCCATGTTAATTTTTGTTTTTCATCTTTAAAAAAATTATCATCGCCGCTTGCCGCCGCGTCGTAGACAATCAGGCTTAAATCCTCGCAGCCTTCGCCGTCTTTCCTGCGCATAATACCGTTAGCCGCGTTACGGCAATTCGCTTTAGACCGGTATTTATCATTCCATACATCGTGAGTCATTATAACTTCGCCGCGGATGCCGCCTGTAAACGCAAGCTCCAGTTTTGGAACAACACCCCGCATTTTTCTCGCGTTAGCTGTAATGTCGTCGCCTATGTTTCCGTCACCTCTTGTTACCGCGCGGACAAGAACGCCTTTTTCGTATTGCAGTTCAAGGCTCGCGCCGTCCAGCTTATACTGAACAAGAAAGTTTTTATTTTTTTGCTTGTCAAACCATTTTATAAATTCTTGGGGGTTTGACGCCTTATCTTGGCTCCCCATTGGAATTAAATGTTTCTCTTTTGGAAAACCGTCAACAGAATAACCTGTTCCAACTTTTTTCAATACATCGCTTTGCGGAGATAACTCTTTTAATTCATCCCAAAGAGCGTCAAATTCCGCGTCTGAAATTTCGGCTTCGGCGTTGTAATAGGAATTCTGATATTTTAATATGAGTTCTTCTAATTCTTTTATTCTTTCTTTTTTTGTACCGCCGCTCATACTTTTCTGTTACTGCGCGTTTCTCGCTACTCTAAAACCTATATAAAACATTCTAAAATTCTGATGCTGCCTGAAGCGATACCCGCTGCGGCATTGAGAAGCGATAAAATCAAAACAACCGCCCCGATAAACTCGCCATGTGTTTCCCGGCATCGGTTTATCCGGTCCTGTAGGATTATTCTTCGCTTCTGATGTGTAAGGCGCGAAATAATCCCAGCACCATTCAAGCACATTACCGTGCATATCATAAAATCCAAAAACGTTTGATTTTTTTTGTCCGACAGGATATGTAGAACGGTTTCTCGCTCCGCTTTCCAAAACTATAAATGAATTATCTCTATACCAGCCCGCTTCATCCATAGAATCGCCTGACGAAAAAGGCGTCTTTGTTCCGGCTCTGCACGCGTATTCCCATTCCGATTCTGTTGGAAGACGATACCCGTTAGCGTTTCTGTCCCATGTAACATTATTCCCCTCGATGGTATAAACAGGGGTAAGTCCCTCTTTAACGCTTCGCTTGTTGCAATAATCAACAGCTGAATTCCAACTGACATTATCGACAGGCATATCCAGAGAACCCTTATTGATACTGGGATTTACTCCGACCGCGTCCAGATATTCCGCCTGTGTTACAGGATATTTAGCGAGCATAAATGATTTTACAGTAACTGTATGCACAGGGCTTTCGTTCGCGGGATTCGCCCCAATTTCACCTTCCGGGCTGCCCATGACGAAAGTACCGCCCTGAACGAGAATCATTTCATTTTTAACTTGTGAATATAGAAATTGTAGTAAAAAACTACTAAAAATTATAAAAAACAAGGCCTTTTTGAGCATATTTTTATTATACATATCTATTAAAGTTATTCAATAGGCAAAAAGTTACGGTGGGTAGACAGAAGACCTCACACGGAGACACGGAGGATTTTGATACAAATATTCAACTTTAATCACGATTTTAATATATTTTATACAAATTAATAAAATAGAGATTCAGGTTAAGATTTTGGTTCCAGATCCTCTTTCAAACCTTCGGTTTGCGGATCCGTGAGAACTCTTCCTCCCTATATCTTCTTCTTTATCTCTTCTTCCCTATTTTTTATTTCTTATTTATAATCAATCATGGGTGTTTTTCAGATATACGTCGAAAAAAGAAGCGAATTCGCTGAAGAAGCGGCTTCGGTAGCTTCAGATTTACGTCTTGGGCTCCAAATTGAAAAAATCAGCAAGGTACGCGTCATTAATCGATACTTGGCGGAGAAAATTACCGATTTTGATTTTGAAAACGCGAAAAATACCATTTTTTCTGAACCTCCTGTCGATTTAATCTACGATACCCTCCCTTCTTTAGGTACCGAACGCGTTTTTGCCGTCGAATTCCTTCCCGGGCAGTTTGATCAGAGGGCAGATTCCTGCGCTCAGTGTATTTCGCTCGCGACGGGAAAAGAAAGGCCGATTATTCATTCGTCAAAAATTTACGCGCTTTACGGCGATATAAGCGATGATGATTTTATAAAAATAAAGGCATGGCTTATAAATCCAGTGGAAAGCCGTGAAGCGGGAACGCGAAAACCCGCGAGCTTAATTCAAAAATATCCTGAGCCTGAGGACGTTGCTTTTTTAAATAGTTTTATTTCATTTAACAGCAGCGGCTTGGAAAACCTGCGCAAGGAAATGAATCTTGCGATGGATTTATCCGACATGGAATTTTGCCAAAAATATTTTAGAGATCAGGAAAAACGCGACCCTTCTGTAACAGAGATTCGCGTGCTTGATACTTATTGGTCTGACCACTGCCGCCACACAACTTTTTTAACAGAGCTTAACGATATAAAAATTGACGATGAAAAAATCCGCCAAAGCTACGAGAACTATTTAAAGCTGCGAGCAGAGACAGGAAGAAAAGATAAACCTGTAACGCTTATGGACATGGCAACAATTGGAGCAAAGGCATTAAAGCAAAGAGGTCTTCTTCCAAATTTAGATGAATCGGAAGAAATAAACGCTTGCTCTGTAAAAATAAAAGTTGACATTGACGGCAAAGACGCGGACTGGCTTTTGATGTTTAAAAACGAAACGCATAATCATCCGACAGAGATTGAGCCATTCGGAGGAGCGGCGACTTGTCTTGGCGGAGCGATACGAGACCCGCTTTCAGGAAGATCCTTTGTGTATCAGGCTATGCGCGTAACGGGAGCGGGCAATCCTTTGGAGAGCGCTTCCCTTACAAGAAAGGGAAAGCTGCCGCAAAGAAAAATTTGCAGAACCTCCGCAGCCGGTTACAGTTCCTACGGGAATCAGATAGGGCTCGCTACAGGTCTTGTAAATGAAATTTATCATAAGGGTTACACGGCAAAACGAATGGAAATTGGAGCTGTAATAGGAGCCGCTCCTTTAAAAAATGTTATACGCATAGCTCCAAAAGCAGGTGACATTGTTATACTTCTTGGCGGCAGAACAGGCCGTGACGGCATAGGAGGAGCTACAGGCTCATCAAAATCTCATACACTCTCCTCGCTTGAAAGCTGCGGCGCTGATGTTCAAAAAGGCAACGCGCCGGAGGAGCGCAAGCTTCAGCGTCTTTTTAGAGACCAAAAAGTAACGCGGCTTATTAAACGCTGCAATGATTTTGGCGCTGGCGGAGTTAGCGTATCTGTCGGAGAGCTTGCCGACGGCTTAACAATAGACTTGGATAAAGTACCTAAAAAATACGAAGGACTTGACGGCACCGAGCTTGCAATAAGCGAGAGCCAGGAGAGAATGTCCGTAGTTGTAGCAAAAAAAGATGCAAAAAAATTTATAGCTTTAGCGGCTAACGAAAACCTTGAAGCAAGCATTATCGCGCGGGTTACAAAAGAGCCGCGTCTTGTTATGAATTGGCGCGGAAAACAAATTGTTAATTTATCGCGCGAATTTTTAAATTCAAACGGAGCGAAAAAATCCGCAAGCGCGCATATAACATATGAGAATGGAACAGGGAACAGAAAAGAAACAATTATTAAAAACGAGGACGAGCTTGTTCACTTTATTGGCAGTTTAAATATTTGCTCTCAAAAGGGTTTAGGGGATCGATTTGATTCCTGCATAGGAAGGGCGACAGTTACTTCCCCCTTTGGCGGAAAATATCAGCTAACACCAATTCAGGCAATGTCCGCGAAGATTCCTGTTTTAAACGGCGAAACGCAAACCTGTTCACTTATGGCTTATGGTTTTGACCCGGAAGTCTCGGAAATAAACCCATACAATGGTTCTGTTTACGCCGTTACACATTCAATAGCCAAAATAATCGCGTCGGGCGGAAGCGGAAAAAACGCGTATTTATCATTCCAGGAATATTTTGAAAGGTTACGCGAAGACCCAAAAAGATGGGGTAAACCCGCTTCCGCTTTACTTGGCGCGCTTGACGCACAGATGGGTTTACATCTCGCGGCGATAGGCGGAAAAGATTCAATGTCAGGCAGTTTTGAGGATATCGATGTCCCTCCTACTCTGGTTTCCTTTGCCGTAAGCACCGCGAAAATTGGCAATATTATCACGCCTGAGTTTAAAAAAGCGGACAGCTATGTTTATTTATTAAAAGCGCCGGCAGTCTGCCAGGATAAAGGCGGCGATTTTCCCGCGTTATGTGAATATTTTGACGCGGTGGAAGAATTAATAAAAGAAGGAAAAATAATATCGTGCTGGGCTGCAGGGTCCGGCGGAAGCGCGGAAGCGGTAGTAAAAATGTGCTTTGGAAACCATATTGGTTTTAAAGCTGAGAGTGAATTATTTACAGGCGGCGGCTTTAGCGGCTTTGTGGCGGAACTTTCGGAGAAGATATCACACGGAGCCACGGAGCCACGGAGGATTAATTTCGTATTTTTAGGAAATACTACTGCTGAGTATATAATTAAGACTCCATCATACGAGATTTCTCTAGATAAAATTCAAGAAGCATGGGAAAACACTCTGGAACCCGTATATCCATATCAAATAAAACAAAATGGTAAAGTAGAAAATATTTGTTTTACCAATCCTCCTTCAAACCTTCGGTTTGCGATCCGTGTGAACTCTTCTCGAAAAATTTCTAAGCCCTTATTTTTAATCCCTGTATTCCCCGGCACAAACTCTGAATATGACAGCGCAAGAGCCGTCGAAAGAGCCGGAGGAAAAGCATCAGTTTTTGTTATACGCAATTTAAACCCCGCGGACATCGCGCAAAGCGTCGTCGCCTTTGAAAAAGCAGTAAGAAAAGCTCAGGTTATTTTTATTCCCGGCGGGTTTTCGGGAGGCGATGAACCTGATGGATCTGGAAAATTTATAACGGCGTTTTTTCGAAACCCGATAATCAGTAAGGCGGTAATGGATCTTTTACAAAAAAGAGACGGGCTTATAGCCGGTATTTGCAACGGTTTCCAGGCGCTTGTCAAACTTGGGCTTGTTCCCTTCGGCGAAATACGCGACATGACAGAAATAAGCCCTACCCTAACCTTTAATACTATAGGACGGCATCAATCTACTTTGGTTAATACAAAAATTGTTTCAAATAAATCGCCGTGGCTTTCTCATTTAGAACTTGGTTCCAGTTATATCGTGCCAATATCCCACGGCGAGGGACGCTTCGCCGCGAATGAGACAATTATACGCGAAATGGCGGCTAATGGGCAAATAGCCACCCAATACGCGGATTTTGATGGAAACGCTTCATGCGATATAAAATTTAATCCCAATAATTCAGCTTTTGCGATAGAGGGGATAACATCACCTGACGGCAGAGTCTTTGGGCGCATGGCACATAACGAACGTTTCGAGAATGGCTTGTACAAAAATATCCCCGGCATCCGCGAAATGGATATATTCTCAGGCGCTGTTAAATATTTCAGCTAATGTTTAAAGTGACGCGTGCCGGTAAACACCATGGCAATGCCGTATTTGTTACAGGCGTCAATTGAAAGCTGATCATTTTTTCCGCCGCCCGGCTGAATAATCGCTTTAATCCCTGCCTTGGCGGCTTCTTCAACTATGTCTGTAAATGGGAAGAAAGCGTCGGAAGCGAGAACTCTCGCTCCGTCATTGTCATTCCATGGGCTGCCGCCTGTGTCGGAGGTTTCCTCAGACGCGGCGTATATTGAATCGGCGCTCCTGTGCATCGCAAACCTTGCAGGCCAAATGCGGTTAACCTGCCCGCCTCCTATACCTGTCGCGGACAATTCTTTAACAACAACAAGAGCGTTCGATTTAACAAAGGTAACGGCTCTCATGCCGAAGATCATATCGTCAATATCGCGCTCTTCTACCTGAGTCTTTGTTACAACTTCCCATTTTTCGATTAATTTTCTGTCGGTCTGCTGAACCAAAACACCGCCATCTACGGACACATATTCAAGCGGCTGCAAGGGAGCTCTCTTTAATTTTATTACGCGAAGATTTTTTTTCTTTTTTAATACTTCTAAAGCTTTGTCGTCAAATTCCGGAGCCGCGACTACTTCTAAAAATAATTCACCTAATCTATGAGCAGTAGCTTCGTCAACTTTTGTATTACACGCGATTATACCGCCGAATATCGATACAGGATCGCAATGATAGGTTTTTAAATAAGCGTCAAGAAGAGTGTTACCCAAGGCTATTCCGCAGGGTGTATTATGCTTAATCGCCGCGCAGCAGATTTTAAAACCTTTCGCGGCGGATGGAAGAAACTGTTTCAAATCATCTTCGCCGGCGGGCTGCGTCCCGTCAGTTTTTAAACCAAAGGCACAGGCAGCCTTCCATGCGGCGTCAAGGTCTTTGATATTGTTGTAGCCGAGTTCCTTGCCGTTTAGCTGCTCCATGCCGCCAAGAGCGCCGGGAATGTCTGTGTTTAAATAAAGAGACGCGCTTTGGTGAGCGTTTTCGCCGTAACGGAGCGGCTGAGCTTTTTTTAATGAAAGCGAAAGGTAGCGCGGATATTCTTCATCCAAAAGAAAACGCGAAATTGCCGCGTCGTACGCTGAAGTAAGATTAAAAACCTTGCCGGCAAGATGTTTTTTAAATTCGTATGATATAGTTCCGATTTTTACACATTCAATTACTTTTGGGTAATCATCAGGGTCTGTAAGAACAATTACATCCTTATGGTTTTTAGCGGCGGAACGCAGCATACCGGGCCCGCCAATATCGATAAATTCGATTGTATCCTCAAGCGAAAGACCCTCGTTAACCTTCTCAAAAAACGGGTAGAGGTTAACGCAGACAAGATCGATGGAGCCAAGCTTGTGAGTGTTTAGGGTTTCCATGTGGGATTTTATATCCCTGCACGCGAGAATACCCGCGTGAATTGCCGGATGAAGGGTTTTTACGCGCCCGTCCAGACATTCAGGAAAGCCCGTCACATCGCTTACATCGGTAACGGGGATTTTATTGTCCTGAAGATATTTTGAAGTGCCGCCTGTGGAAATTATCTCCCAGCCGGATTCGTTTAAAAAAGAGGCAAGTTCCAGAATGCCGTCTTTATAAAATACGCTGATTAACGCCCGTTTTTTCATATTGCCCCCTCCCGTGAACAATGCGGCCTAGAAGACTCGAAGCTTCCGTTCCTCAACTTCCTGTTTCGGAACTCCAGCCCCGCCTCAGGTCGCTGGCGGCGTACATCCTGTACGCCTTACCTCCCTTCCGGTCGGCGCGACCTTCGGAAGTTCGAGTCTAATTATTATTAGACTTCTAATTCATCCACTTTCAAATAAATTCTAAAAAATGTTTGCTCTGCGGCCTAGAAGACTCGAACTTCCATACCTCTCGGCACTAGCACCTCAAGCTAGCGTGTCTACCAGTTCCACCAAGGCCGCGAAACTAAGGTATTTTTACCAAAAATAGGCATTTTTGTCAAGCTCGAGGTGTCTGTCACTATAGCAGGCTGTAACAGGTGTATATAATCCTTAGCTAATAAGCTATGTATTTTTATAGAATTTATAATATAATAAAGGTTATGGAAGCGATAGTACAAGAAATTGAGGTTGAAAGACTTTTCCCCATTTTTGACATTCCAAGGGATACTTGGAATGGCCGTGTTGAGGTTACTATTAAACCGATAGAGAAAAGAGCTCCAGAAACCACATCAGACAGAATTGCCCAATTCAGAAAAAAGTATAATCGAGATGTATTTATAAATCAGCTAAAAGAGCAGGTTTCCAAGGGACAATCATTCAATTTCAATGTACAAAAAGTGATTGATGGTACAGAAACCAAAGAAGAAACACAAGCCCGATATAGATTAGAAAAGCAAACATGGGGGAACAGCATCGGGGGAGAGGTTTGACATCAAAAGATATAATCCTTGACACTAATGCGGTTCTTCGTTTTATTACAGGCGATGATTCAGAAAAGTGTCTAAAAGTATCTGAAATATTGGATAAAAATGACTGCTTTGTCCCTGTAGAGGTAATAGCTGAGGCGGTATACAATCTGGATAAGTTTTATAGACATCCAAGACAGCTTATTGCCGATGAAATTAAGGATTTTATATCAATAAAAGAAAATCTTGTTTTTGACGCTAATTTGATTAAATATGGCTGTAATGTCTTTGCTTCAACAAATATGGATTTCGTAGATTGCCTTCTTGTTGGATATGCCAAGGTCAATGGTAACTCTATCTTTTCATTTGACGATATTTTAAACAAGCAATTAGGTCATAATAAATACAATCAATAACCGTCTGTCACTATAGCCATAAACCTTTATTTTAATACGCCGATGATATAAGTATGAAAAAGGCATCATTTTTTAAGGGCTCTTTGAGCGTTTTAGTCGTCCTAATTCTTCTTGCTTTGGTCGTATCCGCTTGCGCTACAAAAAAGATAGAAGATACTGATCCTTTGGATCCAGTTTGGAGATTGTTAAAATCGGGCGACGAGAAGGCAAAGGGATTCTTCCTTGGCGAAGTGGAAGTTAACGCTGTGGACCCGGAGGGCAAAACGCCTCTGCATTACGCCGCGGAAAGAAAAGATCCTCAGCTTGCCTCTTTTTTCCTCGCTCTTGGCGCCGACCCAAATACGCTTGACCACACAGGGCAAAGCGCTCTTGGTATTTCTATAACGCAAAACGACCCGGCGACCGCCGCCGTTATCGCCGCTGGTAAAGCGAATATTCATATGCCTATAAAAAACGGAACAGCCGCTGATATAGCTCTTGGAAAAGGCAATGGAATTTTTAAGGCTCTATTAACTCCCGCGACAATTAATTCTACAGACGATAAAAATAACACTGTTCTGCACATGGCGACTAACAGCGGCAATCTTCTTGCCGTAGTGGATATAATTTCTGTGATGGGCTCCTCTACCGAAGCTTTAAATAAAAAAAATAATGTTGATAAAACAGCGCTTGATTACGCACTTGACAGGCCTGACTCAAGAGCTCATATAGAAATAGCGGAACAGTTAATATTGATAGGCGGTTTTTCTGACAGCCCGATTTTTTCTTATTTTGGTCCCGCCGCCCGCGGCGCTAATTTTAACTCCAGAAGAAACGAGGGCTTGGCTCCAATTCATTACGCTGTTATGAACAATTACATGGGAATGCTCACCTTCTTATTGGAAAAAAGAGTCGATTTAAATATTAAGAGCACATCAGGCGCTACACCTTTACACGAGGCGTGCAGAAGCGGAAGAATCGAAATAATAAATTTATTAATCGCTAACGGAGCCGATGTGAACGCAGTTGACGCGAAAGGAAACTCGGCCTTGCATACAGGTATACCATCGCAGGTACACAGAGAAGTTATTACCATTCTGTTGGAAAATGAAGCGAACCCGAACATACGCGATGAGCACGGCGACACACCTTTACATATCGCTATTGTTTTGAACCGTTCCGCGGAAGTAGTACAGGCGCTTTTAAACGGATCCGCTGATGTTCATATTCGAAACATTCAGGGGAAGACACCTCTTTATTTGGCAGTTCAGGAAAGACGCAACGCGATTATTCCTCTCTTAATAACGTATGGTTCTGAAGTTTTCGCCGCTGATAATTCAGGCACCACTCCCTTTGATCTCGCGTCAAAGAATTTTGATTCGATATTCCAATTATTGGTAACGCCCGAAACGGTAATTCAAAGAGACAGCGCCGGGAATACCATGCTGCACGCTACTGTTAAAAACCGCGGGAATTCCATGCAAATTAACGCTATTCTTGACCAAAAAGCGCCTGTTGACGCGAGAAACAGAGACGGCGATACAGCTTTGCATTTGGCTGTAAGATTGAATCAAAAAGAAAACGGCGAGTTTTTAATGACAAGAGGCGCCAATATATTTTCTCTTAATTCCGCGGGACACAGCCCGTTATATATCGCTTTTACTTCCAAGCCAATCCGCGAATGGATGATCAATTCAAATACAATTCTGGCGCGTGACGGTCTTGGAAACACTATGCTTCATTACGCCGCCCAGTGGAATTTGTTAAGCGCCATTCCAATTATTATAAAGAACGGCATCTCTGTAGAAGATACAAACGCTACAGGGCAGACACCTATCTTTATGGCGATAACAAATGACAGTCCTCCTACAATTAAGGTTTTAATCGATAATAACGCGAATATAGAAGCTCGAGATACTCAGGGAAACTCGCTGCTTCATGCCGCTGTAAGATGGAACGCTTTAAAATCCGCTTCTTTTTTAATTGATAACGGAATTGACACCAATGTATTTTCTCTTAATGGCAACACTCCCTTGCATGACGCTGTCGCTCTTGGAATGTCAGAAATTGAATCGCTTTTAATAGCTAAGGGCGCCAATTTAGAAGTAAGAAACATAGACGGCAACACGCCGTTTATGGAAGCTGTAAGAGGAGCGATAACAGCTTCCATAGAAAAACTCGCGTCAAGCGGCGCTGACACCTCTACAAGAAATATAAGAGGTGACACTCCCCTGCACATCGCCGTCAATATGGATAAGCCTGATATTGTCGCTATACTTATAAAAATGAACGCGTCTATACACGCGCGTAACACAAAAAACAGAACTCCATTCCAGACATCATTGACTGTTTCGCCGCGGATGGTTTCCGCGCTGTTGACAGGCGGCAGAGTTAATATCCCCGATGACATGGGTAACTCTACTCTTCATGTAGCGATACAGGAAAGAGCGTCTGTTGATATTATAAAAACAATAATAAATTCGGGAGCCAGAATAAATACCGTAGACAATAACGGTAAAACTCCGCTTCGTCTTGCTGTAGATATGAATTCTTACGACGCGGCTAAAATAATCGCCGATTCAGGCGCTGACCCCTTTATGGCTGCAGTTGACAATAAAACGCCGGCTGAAATTTCCTTCGCGAAGGGAGCGGAATGTGTAAGAGCGCTTTTTTCCGGCAGAGCGATAAACTCGCGTGACAGTTCCGGGAACACAATACTCCATTTAGCGGCGAGATACGGTAACCCTGAAGTAATTAACATACTAATCCAGTTAGGCGCGAACAGAACCTTACGCAACATCGCTACAGAAAGCCCCTACGACATCGCTGTAAGATGGAACAAAAAAGAAAACGCCGACCTTCTAGGGATTTGACAGACACGGGATTCGAACCCACCGCCTGCAGCTCCGGAGGCTGCCGCTCTATCCAAATGAGCTAGTCTGTCTGTTTACAGATTAGCTCATTTTCAAATTTATTTAAAGCTAAAATAAAAAAGCCGCTGTCTCGCGAACAGCGGCTTTTGATGTCAGTCATAGTGACTGTCACTATGGACTTTTAAATTATCTGTTGCCGCTGAAATTATCGTAGAACTCAAATGTTGACGTCGCAGGCTCTGTTACTACTGTGCCCCTTGTAAATGAAAGGCTGCCGCCGGGATGTAAGGGATAGCGATGCTGCTGAACAGCCCACGCGTTTTTACCCCACGCCCAATCTAGCGGGCCGTTGTCTCGTATGTCTGCCAGGGTTGAGGCATTTCCTGTAGTTCCCGCCAAAAAGTAGATATACGCTGTGTCCGTTATCTCCCAACTCATCCAGTACCAAAAGCCGCTATTCGCGGCTCCGCCCGGATTAGTGTTGGTCATAAGCCTAATACCCTTAGTGTCTTTTTCATCCCATGACAGCGGGAAACCGGGAATACTGTTTTGCCCCGATATATCGTCTCCGCCGCGGAGCCATAATTGCAATGCCTTATTCATTGCCGCCGCTCTTGCTTTAAGATTTCCTGTAGCGCCACCATCAGTATTTGTTGTGCTCCAGTTTTGGGGAAGCGGATTAAAATTAAACGTTACAACAGAACGCGTAACTTTTTCGTATACAATCTCGCTTATAGCTTCCGGATTTTGCCCGCTTGCCGCGAGTCTCGCCTGCGCGCTTATTCCAAAAACAAAGCCTTTATAGGTGTCATCATTTTCTAGAAGTACAAATTCATAGCCATTAAGACGATTGGTTGTTGTTGGAGCCACTATATTAAAGGAAGGCACAGAAGGATTACTTTCGCCATTAAAAGTCGAATTAGCTGTTCCTGTTTGCGGGTCCTGTTCTGATTCTCTATTTCCGTATCTGATTTGCGCGGTGGGAGTTTGAGAATCTATTCTAACCCTCGCGGTACGCGGTTGACTGGTAACAGGAGTTGTAAGCGCCGTTCCCGCGCCGCCAACAGGTTCCTGAATCGTAACTCTTATCCAGCCTGCCGTACCAGACATATCTGTGGTTGTCCATGTGCCATTGCCGGTACCGGTTCTTCTTACCCAATATTCGCCGGTTTGAATATTGCTTTGGCTTTGTCCTCCCCATGGCGGATTATTATACCATTCAGCATTATGCCATACACCTGTTCCTAGTTTTAAATACAAAATTTCATTGGATCTTACAGGTACCCATCCAATCTCTCCCGCGGGAACAGTATATGCTTTTTGAATACCGGCTGTGTCAAGGTTAATCCACGCCTGACCTACTCTAAAATCACCTACGTTATGGGTATGACCGACACTAACAGTATTTTGATAAGGATTCATCCAAATAGGAGCAGCAGCTGTATTATAACCACCACTACCAGGAGGATTCCAACCTATAGAAATTTGACCTCCAGCATTAGTATATATATTACCCTGCATACCTCCATTAGAGGCTGTATGATTGCTGGGAATATGAAAATTTCTGTTTACAGTAGGTTCATTGATAGATACTCCCGTCGTAGGATTATCACCAAGAACAATCGTAAAGTCCCTTACACTTGCCCAGTTACCGCTTGTTGGCTGTGTTAAAGATATATTACCGCCTTTTAAAAAGTAATTCGAAGGTGAAGACCCCAAGGACGCGTAACTAAGATCAGAAGCCATATTATTTGTTGTTGTCTCAGGAGCGCCGCCCGGTCTTGAATGAACATAATGAGAAGGTACCATTACCCATTCACTACTATTGGGATTCTGCCTTGTCATTTGCGCGCCGCTTACCCAGTAATTAACATTCTGCATTGTAGGATCCGCGTTAGGAATCGCCTGAGTTGTAAACTCTCCTCTGTTTTTCTGCACTCGTATAAATGGCTCATTTACGCCGGGATTGTAAACGGTTCTTGTTGTGGTTCCCGATTGATTTCCGGCGAGATAATTATTCTGCTCGTCGCGAACAATGCCGTTTTGGATCGTCAAGCCATATTCAACGCCTCTGACGCGAAGATTATATCCCCATTCAGGTTCAAGATTAATTGTCATAACAGCGCCGCTTATTGTAACAGCGCCTGAAACCACAGGAATTATTACCCTATTCGCGCCAGCGTTTGTAAGAACGGTTTTTAAAGCGGCAAGGTTAGGATCAACGCTAAAATTTAGAATATATTTTTTTGATTTATCAGGTTCTCCGCTCGCGTTTGTTCCGTTTGTTCCAACCGTGTAGTACAAATCCAGCGCGCTGCCGCCAAAGCGGTTATAGTCACTTTCTGTTAATACAGCAGGCGCTCTGTAAGTATCATTTGGCTGTAAGAGTGTAATATTTCCTGTTCCTTTATATATATCTTCGCTGAATGTTAATGTAAGCGCCTTATTGCTTAAAACAGCGCTTTGTAAATTTGGAATATCAGTTCTTATGCTTATAGGAGAATAAAAACTGAATTTTTGAGGATGACCTGTAAAGTCCGCCATTAATTCAGTGTTTACATTCGCGCCGCCCGCTGTTACACTAGCGCCGTTTAAATCGAGGGAGTTTATCTCCAATAATGTAACGCTGTCGTTTGCCGCTACCGTGTATGTAAATACTATTGAGCTTCCTTCCGTCTTGGAATAAGCCGCGTAAACCAATGTCTGCGGATTCTTAACCACGTTAATCGCTAATCTGGGAGTCCCGCTTACACTTATTGGCGCGCGCGAAGGACTTAAATTAAGTTTTAACTCAATTATGTTTCCTATGGTGTAAGTACCGGGAGTTGAGCCTCCAAGACTTTGCAGCAATACATCCTCTCTCGCTATTGTTATTTTTCTGGGAGCGCTTTCCGGAGATTCGTTTCCCGCCCGGTCTGTCTGTCTCGCTTTAATCGTATATACAGCCGCTGATGAAAGAGTTACTGTCGTTGTATAAGAAATCCAGGGGCCGTCGTCTATTTGGTATTCTATAACCGCGTTTGCCTCTCCTGATATTGTAAATGTCTGCGGTTCAGTATAACTCGCGTCTGGATCCGCGGTTGTGTTAATTGTTGGCGCTAAAGGAGCCGTTGTATCTATTGTAATGGTTCTCCCGTTATTTACAATATTTTGCGCCGCTGGAATAGTTATATTGGTTAAAGGATTACCCGCTATATCGGTAATACTTGAGTTTCCAATGCTAAAACTATTAACCGCTAACGCACTTGAGTTCTCGCCATTTCCAATTAAATATGTAAATAATATGGCGTCTTGACCCATGAGCATAGGGCTTATTCCCGCTCCATTTCCTCCCACATTAAGCGCGAGAGAGGCTTGAGTTCCCGCGCCGGGATTAAAACTAATATCTTCATTAAATGTCAATTTAAGATATATCGTTTTACCCGTATTGTAATGTCCTGTTTCGTTTGACGCCTCTACCTTACTTATAGTGGGGGCAGCGGTATCTATTCTTATTTTTTTAATGTCTCCCAAATTTCTGCCCGATGGGATTTGCATTCTTGGACTGTTACCTGTAGAATCCTTCCAATGAGAATCCGTTGTATTAATAGTATTAACTGTCAGCTCACTAACATTGGTATCCGTGCTGTTAATTGTATACCTGAAGACATGCCTGTGATCATATACCTCACCCGGGCGAGCCGGACCATGATACGTGACACTTCTTCCCGAGTTTAACGCAAGAGTCGCGCCTGAGCCTTCATATCTGACAGCCTTGTTAAATTCGATATATATATCTATTGTTTTACCTGTATTATATGACCCGTCACTATTTTCGCTTGATATAGCCATTAAAACAGGAACATTGGTATCAGCTCTCGCGGACAACGAAGTAATCGTCATGTTACCGCCAAAATCTTTTAACCTGGCTTCTATTACTCCGCCGCCATTTAATACCTCTTCCGCGTTTAGGGTAAACGGACCCGCTTTCCATGTCTTATTCGCCTGAATTTGCGCCGCGGGTACCGTATGCGTGTTCCATGTAACTGTAAATTCTCCCATTCTGCTTACGTTATTCCATACCGCGAAGGAATCGTCATCCCAGGTACCGTCAATATTAATTTGATCATCTACCTCCAAATTAGGCAGCGAGTAACTTGGATCGTTTATTTGAGCCTGTGTTATATATAAATACTGACTGCCATTACGCATAATTTGTAAACCATTGATGCCTAATTTAGGCGGTGTAATATCCCCCCTGACTGAATGTAATTTGGTAATCGCCTTTCCTGTATTGCCTTTCACGCGGAAAATAAAAGTCTGAGTAATCAGCGGAACAGAAGCGCTTATCCCAAAATCGCTGGCGTTAAAAAGATTTAACGTTTTATTAAAATCTTTATAGGTTCTGCCTCCTGTTGTAACTTGATTGGTTAAATCCAATTTCCATATACGATTACCGGTCGCGTCCTGCCAATAGTCTTTTGAATCGCTTCCTGTACCGCTACGGGCTCCTGTTACTATATCCCAAGAATCTGATTCCGGGCTTATGTAATTAAATTGATCCTCATTATTCCCGGGTTTTATCCACGCGAGTAATACCTCAACCGGCTCATAACCATCGCTTGCCTTGCCTTCTATAGCGATATTTCCTAAATTATTTCCAAACATGGTTTCTGTTGTTACCGGCTTATTTATCTCTATCGCCGGCGTATTAATATCCATAACAAAGAAATAACGTATCTTTCTGATACCGCTGGTGCCGTAAACATCCTCACAGTCTAAATAAATAACATATTCAGAGCAGTCTTTTGGAGCGGGTATGCTAAAAGAAAAGAATGTAGAAGGGTTAGAGCCTTCTAAAAGCGGCTCATTTTTCCTTGTGCCGCTGCTTACCAATGTAGACCCTACACCGAATTCCCATTTTAATATTTCGTATGATACACTATGAACGCCGTCATCATCATAAGACATTAATTGCATATCCGATTCCGGATACACCTCAAACCCGCGCGGATTTGAAGCGTGTCCTATTCCGCTTACCCAGGGTCTGTCAGAATCAGGCCAATATACAAACCATCCGTGCGATTTTATTTTTTTATTGCCTGCCTTGTCTGACGCGTAACTTATTAATTGAAAATGAAACGGGGCTGTTTTTCCATCATCTATACCGGCGTATAAATCAATTTCGTCTTCTTTTATTTCTACTTTTCCGCTCCAGCCCGCGTTTTCTACCGGAATGTTTTCCGGGTTATAATAAATATTGCCGAGATTGTCAGCTAACTGAAATGAAATGGTGTTAAGCGAAAAATCGTCGGATACTTCATACTGAATCCTGACATCCTGATTAAACAGCTTGTTTAAATAGGAAGGATCTTCCAATTTATATTGAGAAAGACTCGGTTCGACTTGCTCTGGATAACTATAGCTTACTTCGTTTGTATTTTCAAATTCCAAAGTCGGCAAAAGCACCCTTGTTACAGGACCTTCTTTGTCTATAATTACCCTGCGCTGTTCCTGAACTCCTCTGTTCACTACATTGTTTTCCGCTCCCACAGTAATAAGGTATTCGCCGTCCTCGGCTCCTTCCATGGAAATATAAATAGACCAGTTTACGAATCCCTTTCCCTCTACGCTCCAGACAGCGTTATTTGATGTTTCCCATGAAGAACCTTCACTTTTTCTGCTTCGCCAGTTGCCTCTTTCTCCATGCCATTCCATCTTCCACGGGTTTCCATTTTTGCTGACTCTTTCTATTGTGACAAATAAATGCACAATTTCCTGTAAATCCGAGGCTGTGCCCTCTATTATAAGCTCGTTGCTTATATTTTGCATAAAGTCGGGTTTAATTATCGTAACAACAGGCGGATCCAGATTTAATTTCGCTCCCAAACCTACAAGGTTATCGCAGGAGAAAAAAGCCGCGGCGATTAAAATTACTATACTAATTAAAATAATATTTCTTTTCATCTTTTTCCTCCTACCTGTTGCCTCTTTGCATACCCCAGTTACCGTAAGTACGGTAATTATGCACTTGATAATTGGCGCTGAATGATTGCCAGGAATTACTAGTATCACCGGAATTCCATAACACGCCGATTGGTAATGGCGTTAAATTTGGATCATCTCTAGTTACCGGAGTTACATGCCAGAACTCGCTGACTATTTCCCATGTTATAAATATCCAGTCGTTATTAGCGCTATCGCCGTTACGAAGCATATATTTACTTCCGGCGCCTGTCATATCGTTATACCACATAGGGAAGCCTGCGATTGTTACGGCTCCGTTTCGTAAATTAGTAGCTTCTATTTTTAAGGAACGTCCGGCATTGGCTTCTACCTGAGCGCCAACACCTCTGTAAACAACCAGTGTTTTAAAAGCGCCTTCGTAACTTCTATCGCTGTCAGAAAGATTCGCAGTACGCGTTGCCCTCGCTCCAATATAATCTTTTCTGGCTGTATATAAATCCGTATCTCCGATTGTTCTTATTGTTCCCGTTGTATAAGCGTTAGTTATTCTGCTATTTAGGTCGGTCGTAATATCAGAAACACTCGCGTCCGCTATTATTGAATTTTGATTCCCGGCAGAATCGTTGGCTCTATAAGGATCATCATCCCCCTGGCCTGGCATAGCGCCTGTAGTAATACGCGCGATTCCTCCGCCTACTCCTCTTAATACATTAATATCTGTAGACGTATTTGAAGGCGAACTCGCGCTCCTATTCCATTCGCCGTAAGTTATTGCAGCTCCCGGCGTTACGCAGTCAATTCTATATTCTACATTTGTTCTATAAGCGATAGCCAGACGCGGACTGTTATTCGAAACTCTGTTTACCCTAATAACAGGCGCCGCCGTTTTTTCTGACCAGAACCAGTAAGAGCTGTTTTCTGTTCCCCAGCCCTCAAAATAATTAGAGGCTCTGTCACGGAATGTCCTCGCGTCAATTTCTATTTTCCATTGTCTTCCGGGAGGAAGCGTATCTAACGCCACCGTTATGGTATCTGTCCCGCCGCCTGTAACTTTAGAGCTTACAACCTCTATTTCCTGCCATAGATGTTTAGCCTCATTTAACAAGGGTCTTATTGTCGCGTTATTTAAACCGCTGCTAAAATTAAGAACATACTTTGTATCTGTATCCGGCACATACGCGGTCCCGTTGCTTTTAATACCATGGGTGTTTTTTATGTAATAGCTCGCCCTTGTATTATCTGTTATATTCCTGCTTGATGTCGAAGAAAGAGCGTCTTTAACTTTTGTAAATTCATCGTTTGTTAGAACCGGAGGAACAAGCCATTCGCCGTTTGTTGTTGTGCCGCCTCCATTATTGCCTGTCGCGGTTGGTTTTATCCTTATATAGCCATTTTCCGGATATACGACTGTATCAAATTTAAGCGTGATTGTATTATTACTTACAACCTTGTGATCTATATGAGTACCGTCTATGATTCTTGGCTTAACGCTTAATACTTCTACACCCTTTCTGTTGGCGTTAAAACTCGCGGCGACCGTTTCCATTTTAGCGATGTAATCGCTGTCTGAGGTAAATAATGAGCTGGAGCCTGATTCTCTTTTAACACCCGCGAGATTAATGCTGTTTATACTTACAGGATCTATTCTTCTGTTAGCGTCTATCGTCCATGAGAAGCTTAACGCGAAAACAGGATTAGCCTGACTATGATTAACCGCCGGAAGAGTTCGCGTAATGGCCGCGGTATTAGGCCCTGTGCCAACACTCAGCGATACAGAACCAGCGCCTGTAGATGAAATAGGCCCTGAGAATATTAATTTAAAACTTAATAATCCGCCGTTATCGTTATACGCGCCATCAGGATTATCGCAAATTATGCTTACAAGTTCTGAATTACCCGACAAACTGAATGAGATAAACGGGAAAGGATCCCCCACATTTCCCGCGCGATCTACCTGCCGCACGGAAACATCGTATTTTGTCGCTTCGCTTAATACAAAATCATAATTAACCAATGGAAGCCAATTCGCTCCGTTTATTGTGTATTGAACTACAGTTCCGGGATGAGTTTCTATTAAATCAGTCATAACAATAAAACGATGCGAATTAAGAGGATCCTCGGGACGAGGAGTTAAAGCTGTGCCAAAACCGTCGCTATGCGTTGATTGTATCCTTGGCGCGACAGGTTTTACAGAGTCTACCCTTACGTTAGATGTTTGAGCCGGCGTTCCTGTTAAGGCGAGAAAATTTCCCTGCGCTCCAACCTTGTCTGTAATTACCGCGAGATGATCCGCGGAAAAGCAGCTATTCGCGGTAATCAAAAGATTTTGAAGATCGTATAGATCATTATTTTGCACCTTGTATGTAAATCTCATTGTTTTATCGGTGTTTGTTGTTGTCTGGAATGTCGCGTATTGATTGTTAAATGGCAGCAATAAACGCGGGCTTCCCATTACCCTTACCTCTTTATCCAGAGTTACATCAAAAGTAATTACTTCTCCTTCCCTGTGCCATGAGAAATTTTGATTATTATAGTTTGTTTTACCTTCAGTTCTTTTTACATCAATGCCGGTAATAACCGGAGAAATTCCTTTAATCGATAACTTTCTATTTTTAAGAGGGTCTGTAATATCGGCAGAAAGAGGTGCCGGAGGAATACTTACGCCCGGGATTCCATCTCTGCCTAAAAAAGCGTCAGCCTGCAGAAAACCGGTTCCGGTATCATCGCCGGACAATACATCATATTCAAAAATAAGAGTATCGCTTCCCGCCCCGCTTTTATAGATCGCGTAACGATATTCCCCATGCGTAAAACCTGTAAGCCTTATTCTTGGGTTATAATCCACATTGTCCACTTTTTCTACGGCTCTGTCAAATTTAGCCTGAACCCGCACGAAATCCCTGCTGGAAAAAACGGTTTCTTCATTATGGGATGTTGTAATGCTCTCTAAAGTTGGAGGAATTTCTATTCTTATAAAAAGATCTTTTATAGCTTCGTTATTAAGAGCGTCTACAGCTTTTATTAAATACCTGTATTGTTCCCTTACATTATGGCTGTCGGTTCCTGTCCATACATTATGTACAACGGTCTGGTCTTCTCTGGTATATGAAGAATGATATGTCAGTTCTATATTACCGTCCTTCGCGTACGAAAATAGAGTAACACTGGAAATTGGAATGCCTGATTCAGAAACAGGTTGAATTATAAAATGTATTTGCTCATCAGAACCATAATTTTGATAGTTGACCGGCTGATGATTTATAACAGGTCTTTTATCATATCGGCCCAATCTTCTGGTCATAAAAACGTCAACCGGTTCAACTCCCAGGCCTTGAGTATAAATAATAAAAGTTTTTGTTTCGTTTTCAAGTACATTATTATATTTAAAATCGTTAAATAAATCGAAGGAAATATTAAATTCCTGTCTTATAAACATTTTACTTCCAATTTGCTCAGGTTTATGATTCTCCAGTAAAAGCGGCCATATTTTTACACCGCTATGCGGCTGGTTACTTATAAGCATTTCCTGCGTTGCTGTCATTTGTTGTTCTAAAGTTAAATTATTTAAAGCGCCGGCCGGTATCCACGCTATTCTCGCTAAATTAACAGCGTCTAAATTTAAAATAGAACCTTCAATCTTAAAATTTTTGCTGTCTGTCAGCGCGGGACTTTCGTTTTCTGCCGGTGAATTAATAAAAATTATTGGCACGCCTTCTTCTACAATTGTAACATTATTGCTTTTTTCGCCCCAAACGCCCAAAGTCGCGCTTTGTCCGCTCCAAACAGTTTTACTGTCTTTGGAAAGAGCGACAAGTTTATAAGGGCCTCTGTTCTTATCTACATTTAAGGAAATTACAGTTCTTGGTATTGGCGCGTTTATTCTATTATTTTCCAGGATAAGATTGCCAAGCTCATCCGGGAAACTCTTATGATTAGCTATTAAATATTGAAGTTTCGCCTCATCCGAAAACACAGGTATTTCATTCCATGCCGCGATACCGATTAATCCCGCGTAAACCTCCCCTACATTGTCATCATCAAAAACGGTTATCGGTATTATCTCGCCTCTTTCTACAAGAATATTTCCATTCGCATCTACAGGAACCTGTATGCGCGGTATATCAGACTCAGGAAACCAGCATAAGCTAAAAAACATATTTTCTAAATCTTCGTTTTGTCCCGAATGTCCCGCTGTAGCTTTCGCGCTTATAACTACGTTAAAATAATGACGCCCTTTGGCGTAAGACGAGTTAGACGCGACAAGAAGGTCATGATTTATTACCCATTCAGGGGTGTATACGGAACCATATGTTCTTTCTAACGCTTCGGGAAAAATTGATTTTCCTTCTTCGGTAAGAAGCATAAGCCTTACATCAGAAAGACTGAAATCGTGGAGAATACTCGCGCGTATTATAAATGATTCGTTTTGGAAATAATCGATATTATCAAAAATATTGGGATTAAAATTCATCAATGTATGTCTTGGAAGTAAATCAACCTGAAGCCCGGGCCTTCTTTCTATTTTTATGGTCTCAACAAAGGGCGGGTCTGTGTCAACTAAAAGGGTAAGCTGCTGTACAGAATCGGGACCTACATTCCGCGGTTTATCTAAAGCTGTAACGCTTATAACACGCTCGCCTTTTTTTAGACCTTCAAGCCCGATGCTCCACTCCTGCCAACCGCCGCTGTTTTTTCTCGCGTTTACATTGGCCGACCAGTTTGGCGGTTTACCGTCTATTAATTCAGCGTTATCGCCTATTTCTTCTATAGAAATTGATACAACACTCTCATTATCATAAGCCTCTCCATGAAGCACAGCTCCCGCGCCGACAAGGATTCCGGGCCCAACAAAGAGCTTATTGCCATCCTCATATATGGGTATGCTTGTCCCATCTGCCAGCTCAATTCTTAACACTCTGAGCTTAGTCGGCTCAAGATCTACGGGTGGTCCAAGACCCATTGGGGAATCGCAGGACGAAAGGAGCAAGACAAGCCCTCCCCCAAGTATCGCGGAAATTAGTATAGTCATAAATAACGCGTTCTTAAGGTGTTTTTTAGCCATAATAAGCCTCCAAGAGTTTAATTATTTACTTTTTTAACGTTACTATTTGCATAGGGATTCGCGAGGAAGGAATTAAGGGTGTCCCTATGCTATAATAGTATCACCATCCATTTCCACTTGTCAAGACTTAATTAATAAAAAATTACTTTTTTTTGATTTTCTGGTGGTTTTTGCTAATATGCCTGACACCTGTCATAAAAAAAAGCGGAGGCGCTCACCCCCGCTTTTTATACCTGTTATTTCCTTAATTCACCGGCAGATTCGGGTCTGCCTGATTTAGCCTGACATGCGTCGCGCTGCTTGCTGTAAGCACCGGTCTTGGTGACCATGTACCGGAGAAGTTAAATGTGCCTTTCCCGGTATTTGGATTGCCGTTTGTAAGCCAGCGATGCTGTCCCGGCATGATGCGGCACTGCATTTTAAATGATGTCCAGTTCGCTCTCTGACACGCGGACCTTATTGGACCGTACTGCCATACTGTATCGGCGTTAGATACATCATCATTTCCAAGGAACAGATCGAAGAATGTATCTACCGTTATATCCCATGTAACCAGCTTATATGTTGAACTGTTAAGATCGGTTGTGCCGGTTGATGTTCTTGTAAATAACCTGATCCCCGCTCTTTTATTCTGAAGGGAATTCCAGTTATCCTCCCATGTTAATGGATAACCCGGTATGGTTGATGAACTCATGTCATCCCCTCCGCGTATCCAGAGCTGGTCTCCAGCCTTAAAATTTTGCCCTGTCTGTGTGCCGTCGGGAATGCTGGTCGCGACAAATGTTACTACGGTTTTAAACGCCATTTGCTCTGAATTAACGCTCCATGTATTCTCGTCTGAATTAATAGTGCCGTTTCCCGTTGTCGCCCTCGCTCTGGCGTACCACTGCAATCCCTGATAATCATCCGCTGTTCCAATACTAAGCTGCGCCGAATATTCATGGCGGTTAGTAGTTGTCGTGCGGGGATCCGCCGGCTGCCCGGGAGCCGCAGTTTGACCTGACGGACCTGTTTCATGATCCCAGTTAAGAGCGTTTGTTGTTGTCGCGGCTTCCGCGGCAATATAAAAAATTCTCGCGCTCGGGGTTCGGCTGTCCATTCTGACGCTTGCCTGGAAAGGCTGAGCGGCTACAAAACGCGGCTGTGAAAGACTTGGAGCATTATTAACTGTTATTGTGTCCTGTGTCTTTCTTACGCGGATAAACGGACGCGAAACTTGACCTATTGTAATATTGTGATTTATCGCCTGAGAGGTATTACTAAGTTCGTCCTGAACGAATTCCGCCGGGATTGTAATTAAATAATTCGCTCCCAAAACCTGCAGCGCGTTTGTACCTGTTAAGGTAATATTTAGCGTACCTCTTCCTGTAGACGCGTTATTGTTAATTGTTACTGCCGCCGCTGTGACCGGAATTACAACACTTTCCGCGACTCTGAACGCTTCTGCCATTTGCTGAACCGCGCTTCCTCCTGTCCCGGTTGCTGTTGGCTGGTTAGTAGCAAGCGCGGTATCAATATTATAGTTAAGTATATACTTGGGCGTTGTGTCAGCGCTCCTGTTATTCGCGCTTACAAAATTATATCCGTTTGTTCCGCGCGTATAGTAAGTGCTAAAACCTGTAATTTCACTGAACCTTGCCGCCTGAGCTTCTGTAAGAACAGCCGGCAGTTTATAATTGCCTCTTTGCTGTTCAATTGTAATTGAGCCTGAATTTTTATAAATATGTCTCGCGAATTCAAGAGTTAATGTTGCCGTGTAAGTACCATCTGTCTGGTTAAACGCGCCGCCTGTAAAACTTGGGTTCGCGTTATTATAAACAGTCAAGCCTCCTGTCTGAATCTTTATTTCTTTACCGGGCAGAATTAAACTGCTTGCCGGCAGCTTGCTCGCGAAACTTGTCACTGTTACACCGGTACTGTCTGTCGCTGTAATGCTCACCGCGCTTACAGTAAGATTCGCGTTGTTTGTCGTATGACCGTTCGCGACATTGTATCTGAATGTTAATCTGTCTAAATTGTTTCCTGTAGATACAGGCGTTACAGTTATAGCGTTCCCGCTTGAGTTTACAGCGTTAAGCGTAATTTGCGCCGCTGTAATATTTATTTGCTTTCTTAACTGCAGTACTATTTCCACCTGATCGCTTTGCCGTACGGAATTATATGTATATATTCCATTTGGAGTAAAAGAGTCTATTCGCGTAACAAGATTGTCGCCTTTGTCCCAGTTAAATGTAACAGGTCTTGCCCAATTGGAAACATTCCCCGCTTCATCTATCTGCCTCGCTGTTATCTGATATACGCCGTTTGGAGCCGAGCTCCCCCACGCGATTGCCGTACCCGCGCTGCCGTCTGTCGAATAATTCTGCCAGTCAGTACCATAATTGACAGAATACTCAATTTTATTCAAATCCTGCTGGTTTGTATTGCCGCTTCTTGTTATCTGCAATGACAGATCGTTATGGTATATGGTTTGTAAATTCCTCAAGTTATTAACGGTATCTGTTGGAGGACTTCCGGGGATGGGCCATTGGTTTCCTGTTCCTGTTGTAAGCCCTGCTCCGCCTGATGTCCCCTGAACAGTATTTCCGCTTACAATATTGCTAATAACACTGCCGCCGCTTCTAACCTCTACTGTCGGAGCCGCTGGGGCAATTGTATCAACATACACGCCTGTTAACGATATTGGTGACGAAGCGCTTCCTATCTGCCCCTGCATTTGGGTGTTTACAAGGTCTGTTATTACTCCTCCGCTTCCTGTTATCTGCAATGGGTTTCCATTTGAATTATCATTCGCGGCGACTTTGTACTTGAATGTAACAATATCGTTGTTTACACGAACATCACTTGTATCTGTGCTTTTTCCAAGAATGGTAAGATAAGGCGCATTTGCCCCTGTTCCTACTTTTACGTTTTTATCGAATTTAACATTAATGTATATTTCCGCGCCAGTTGTATGCCATCCTGCCGGAGTCGCTGTAACAGAAGAAAACGCCGGCGGAGCGGTATCTACTTTAATATTTCTGCTTTCTACAAGAGAATACATTCCGCTAACCGGTAAATTATGAGCGTAAAAATTATTACTTCCCGGTTTATCCCCATTATGAGTTGGCACCGTTGTTACTCTTATATTTTCCTTTACTCCGGTTTCCATGGTATGTTCCCAGGCAAATGGATATTCATTACTACTCCATGAAACCGCGGTATCAAGAGCGATTACATTCAAGAATGTACCCGCGGGAGTGTTGTAACCTGACTCTACTTTATATTCAAAATACTGCCGCGTGTCTTCCATCAGCTGCCCGCTTTTATAGACGGCGTAAGCGTAAAGAGAACCATTTTGAGCGTTTAACCTTATCCGGTGATTTCCCTGATTCAAAAGTTTTACAGGTTTATTAAACTCAAAATATATTTCTATATTGTCGTCTCTGGTATAAGTATTACTCTGATTTGTGCTTGTTACGCGAAGGAATTGAAGTCTGTCGCTTTGAATAAGCCATGAAGCGCCGTCTTCCGAGAAATTTCCTCCTATGTCTGTAACATTCGCGTTTACTACAAGAGTATCTTTAAGACTTTCCGCTATAAGCGTGTTTCCTGAATTAAGAATTCCGGTAACCTTAAATGTTCCATTCACATCCCCATTAACATGTCCAATCTGTATATTAGTACCTGTACTCGATATTCCTGTTATACTGTATCCGTTTATGGAAAAATTCATTCTTGGTCTAAGAAAAACCGCCGGATCCAAATAAGCCGCGGACCCTTCTTCCCATGTGCCGTTAATTGTTATTACATTGGTATTTTCCAAAGCGTCAATAATAACGTATTGACTTGGTATTAGTATGTCTTTTTCGGCAATACTTCCCCCTCTTGTAATTGTAACATTATTTATTTTTATTCTTGGCGGTAACGTATCCCCCTGCGGCGCGTAAGTAATAATAGTTGTTTTCCCATCCGGGTTTTCCGCTCTGAATAAAAATACCTGGCTTACAAGAGGACGTTTTTTCGCCCCAAAAGCTTCTCCATCCGCCGCGATATTTAAATCGCTTAACAATATCTTTTGCTCAAATTCAAATTCCTGTCTTGTTGACGCGTAATCTTCTCCAAGATGTATTGGTTTTAATCTCCATACCTTATTGGGATGACCAGAGCTCATGTATGATTCTTCTTTAAATTGGCCCTCAGCTACACTTGGATCATCTATGACAACTTTCCAGCCTTTATAATCTTTGTCACGGAAGTAAGACAGCTGGCTCATTGCCGCGAAATCTTCCGATTCCGGGTTTATCCATACCATTGTCAGATTTTTTATATCTGTAGCGTCTCTTACTCTGCCCCTGATTGTAATTGATTTATCACTGGTATCAATAGACGCGAATAATGGAATAGACGCGTTTGGAGCGGGATTAACTTTATCCAGATTTTGAAATCTGTCTTCCTCGCTTGGTGTTGGAAAATCCGGGAAGGATATATCCTGCACCATAAAAAGAGCCGCGTACTCCTGGCTTTCTACTTCCGAGTATGAATAACATTTCGCCCTGATTACATAATAACCTGTAGATGGAGGAGGAATAAATTCCCAGGGGAATATATTGGAAGGCATACCGCTCGCTCTGGGCGGGTTTACTATTATTTGATTCTCATACGCCGCCGATATTGGGCTGGTTTCTACAGCGCCTGTTTGATCATTGTATTTAAACAGGCTGTATACTACTCTTCCTAAACCATGCGCGTGGTAGGCTGTAGGTTTTATGCTCCTTCCGGGATATATCATGGAAAGCTGATTATTATTAAACATTATTTCTAATTCATCTTTTTTCTTGCCTTCGTATAAAGAAAGAGCGTTCATACCATCAGGATACATAATCCACGGCTCGTTAGCGGCAGGCCAATAAATAAAATAGCCCAATACTTTTTCCTGATTCGGATTTCCCGCGGCGTCATAACAAATACTTACAACTTTTATTGTTGTTTTGCTGTCTATTCTGTTTTTTAATTCTCCGCCGTCACCGTAAAAACCGTTAGCGCTGTCAAGCGCCGGCACTTGTATAGAACCGTTTGGATTAACAGTCTGCAAGGGTTTATCAGGCGGGGGCGGCAGATTCTTATGATAATTATAAATATAATTTGTGTCATCTAACACTGTTAAATGATTCTGATCTATCGTAAAATCATGTTTATAAAAACGTATATCCACAGACCAAATATCATGATTATCTTCTATCTGCCACTGAAGCAGGAAAGACTGTGTTGTAAATCTGCCAATGTATGTTGGATCGAATCTTCTTTTATCTCCGTTTTCTCCTGTTTTATCGCTTTCGTCAATTCCATGTAATTCCTGCAAGTTATCTGAACTTTCAAATGTATCTGTATCCGAATCATATGTCGCGTACCTTGAATAAAGGAAGGGATTAATTACCTCTACCTTTGGCGGGTTAACATCAAAAATTAAAACTCTTGTTTTATAGGAATTATCATCTGACATACCTGATAAATCCCAGGCCTGCAAAATAAATATATATTCACCGTCTATAAGCTCCATTCCGGGAATTCTTAAATCTATATTTATAGACCATATCCCCAATTTTTGCGTTCCTTCCCATCGCGCGCCCTCAAGCGCTTCCCACGAGCCGCCTCCATTTATTGATACTTCCCATCTGCCGTTATCATAACGCCACTGTTTGGGATACGGTATATTATCCTGTTCCGCTCTAATTAACATTCGCTTTACACCGGAATAATCCTCGGCTGTTCCTTCCAAAACAAATTGAGCCGTAACAGCTTTTCTTGGCGAGGGGCTTGTAAATTCTACGACAGGTCCGTTCAGATCCAGCCTGGCTCCCAAACTTACTACGTTTTCGCATGTCAGCAAAACAAACGCGATAATCGGCAATATGATTAATTTAAACGCTTTCATTTTACTCCCCCTTACCTTTGATTATTGGCGTAACTTAATTCGCCGTAGCTGGACAGAAGGAAGTTGTTAACATCCCCGTCTGTCATATGAGTTCCGCCCGTGGCGCTGTTATCGTAATTGCGCCTTCCGCAGTTAAGATTATACCAGAGCGATAAAATTTCGTAACTTACCCAGTAGAATTGCCCCGTTGTCATCGTGGCGTTTGTTCCTGTATATCCATCCCGGAAATAGAGTTTAACGTATCTGTTATCACCGGTTTCTTCGGCGTCCCGCACCGGGAAGCCCGCTATACTTGGCATACCGCTTTTAATATTGGAACCCTGTACCATAATTGGATTATTGGTATTACTGGCTCCGCCAACAGTGTTAGCTCCTCCGAATGACGTTTGATTAAGAGCGATAACGGAGCGGAATACACCTTCGTATCCGCGCTCTGAATTGTCTCCCGCCGCCGTACTCGCGAAGGTGTTAGCTCCCGTGTTGTCTACGCGGGCGAAAGCGGTAACATAATTTTTACTTGCCTGCAGTTTATCGTAAGTAAAGTAATTTTCGGTTCCGCTTGTTATTTGTGTTCCGGAAGGAGACGCTACATTGAAACTCGCCGGTAAAAGAGTGGTTCTCGCGATATCCCTGTTGTATGAGCGCAGTCCGCGGTGATTGGCTGTTACTGACCTTGTTATTGTTACACCGCTATCCTGAACTTGGTAACTTGACGTTCCGCGGCGGCGGACTAAATTTTTCATTACCCATTCGCCCGCTGTGGCTGTAAAAGTTTCCTGCCAGTTTCCGCCAATAGTTTGAGCAGGCACATTCATTGTAAAATTGGCGTTATTCTGCCCGCCTGTACCCATTTCAAAACCAACGTCTCCGACAAAAGCCAGCGCTTCTGTCTCATATATCCTGATTGTATTTGCGGATTGAACATTTACCCAGTACGTTGTTCCCGCGACAGTAACCCGCACAACAGTTCCGTTAGCGCCAAGATTATGATTCGCGGCAGTTGTACCGCCGCTTGTTGTTACCGTCCTGTAAGTGTTATTGGCAGAAGCCGTAGCTTGTTCTACCACATATAAAGTAGCGGCTGCTAACGGTGTACCAATAAATATACTTGCTCCGGAATTTGAACCAACGACAGAACCACTCCACGCTCCTGTTACAGAGCCTCCATTCGCGACAGTTCCCTCGAAGGTATTGTAATAAATACGCGCGTCCTTTGTTTCTGTTTCTATACGGTAATAAGCTCTGTTAAAATCGTTCATTCCCCAGCCGGCCGCTGTTCCGGTAGCCGCGGGTTCGGCGTATACGCGAGCGAGAGGCGCGGCGGCTGTTCCGCCTGAGGATCTGTGCCACGCGCTTGTTCTCGCGTCCGAGCTCTTGCGATTAACGCGTACTACAGGTTCCTGCACTCCGTAGGAGCGGAACCAGTATCCGTTAAGGGTTCCAACACCATTCAAGTCCGCCCCGGCAGGGTCAGGACACGCGGGAGCGTTTTGCCCCGCTTTGTCCGTGAAAGTGCCGGCGGGATAAACGAGTTCCCATTGCAAACCCTTTAACAAGGGCTGAGGCAGTTTTATCGTAACAGTGCTGTACGCCGCGACAGTCGATGTCGCCGCCGTATCAGCTATAGTTACATTGGAAGAGCCCACTTCAATATCCTGCTGACGGAATTTCGCGGCTTCCAGCGCGGCTCTGATATTGGTAACTACTCCGCCGGCGGCGGTATCGTGAATAAGGTATTGATAATCCAATACCCATTTTTGCGCCGTATCGGGAACCATTAAACCGGAAGTTGGCGCCGGTTCCTCCGCTGTAGCGGAAGTATAATTGCCTGTCCAGCCGCTTCCATCTTTAAGTCCATGAGGTATCTTTATATAAGGTCCAAAACTTTGTCCTGTTCTTTCATTTAACCTGAGCCTGCTTAAACTCGGGTTTGTAGAATCAACAGAGCTTGACGGCGCTGTCGCGTCCGCTGTAGGACCTGACGCCTGCCCCGCTCCTGTTCCCGCCTGTGTGCTTTGGGTTAAATAATTGCGGTTGGCAGCGGTTACGCTGTTATAAATATCACTGAACCCGGCGACTAAAGTTCTGCCGTCCGCGTTAGTTGTATATCTTGTTCCCGCCTGATCAACATAATAACTTTCATTTTCCATAACAGGAGGAACAGCGAAACCGGCTCTTGGTTTTATTGTAATTGAGCCGCTGCCCTTATCTATTCTTTCGTTAAATCTGATAGTGATTGTTCTGTTGTCTTGCGCCATTACAGTGCCTGTCACATTTCCCGCGGCTCCGTTAGCGTTGGCGGGCGTTACATTCATAACTCTTGGCGTTATGGTGTCTACAAATAATTTATCTCCTGTAAGGTTATTGCAAGTGTATGAAGTAACAGTTCCTGTATTATTGATCGTCAACTGCGTAAATGTAGACGCTGAACTATTTAAACCGGCATTTGAGAAAGCGTCCCTTAAGCCTGTAAAACTAACAGCGCTTACATATAATCCGTTTATCATTTCCTTTGAGTTAGCCGCTAATGGCCAGGTAAAGCGGATAGTGTTTGACGCGGTTGCTGACGATGTAGGATTTCCGGCAGCCTGCGCTGTAAGAGTCATCTCGTATGAATTCGCCGTTCCGCCCGCGTTATGAACAGGAGAAGCTGTTCTGTCTCTAAGAGTTATTGTCACACCTGAGGCGGAATAAATATAAACCGGCTCTTCAAACGCGAGTGAGAAAGTAAGCGTACCATTTGTTCCCGGAACATAGTAACCGTTTACCTTATCTACGGTTATCGATTTTAACTCGGGGAATTTCGCGTTTACATGAACAAGCTGTCTTGTTACAGCTCCCACATTTCCGGCTCTGTCTCTATACCGCGTTTGAATTACATACATTCCGCCGGGAATAGTCGGTAAAGGCGCTGTATAATCATCCCAATTAAGTCCGTTATTTGTAGAATATTGCATTTCCAAAGGATGATACTCACCCGCGGCGAAAGGAGACGACGGGTTTTGTTGTATTGTCAGTGTTGTGTTATTGTTGTTAAAGGTCATAACCACATCAGGGCTGGCGCCAATAGCGTTCGCGCCCAATGTTGTTCCGGGAGCGGGCGGAGCCGTTCTGTCTACAAAAACCCGGTTCGTGCCGCCAAAAGAGAAAGTAAAGCTTGATGAATCAATAAGATTGCCAACACGGTCTACTATTCGTCCCTGAGTCTGATCAAGCGCTAAATTAACAATTTCTCCGTTCGGTGTGGCGCCTGTTACAGTATAGCTAAAATACATTCCATTTCCTGTCACATTTCTTCGCCATTCGGCGTAATAATATTGCGGCGACGGTGTCGCTTGTCCGTCTTGAGTTATCTGGAAACGTATTCTTGGAACTCCGTTAGCTGTAACCGCTTCTGTGTAAATTTGATCAACCGCGGGGCTTGTTGTCGCCGTTAAAGTAAAACCAAGCACATCGTTCGCTGTAAGGTACCTGTTCTGTGTTCCCGAGTACGCGGCTTTCGCGTCTAATGTAAATCCCGTAACAGAAGGACGGGAACCTTTTAAAGTTATATTTCTTGTTTTTTGCAGAGAATTCGTATCATCTTTCCATTCAAAACCTGATTGATTATAACCGGGTATAAAAGCCGAATCTTTTCTTTCAAAGTCGTTAATATGCACGCAGTTATAGTGATCAGAGCCTGAGTGTTTCGCGTTATAAAGGGTAAGCGGTTCCTGTTGTCCGGAGCTGCCTACACTCGGAGTATATCCATCAAACATCGTCCCAATTTTTTCTCCTACTGTGTCACCCGGCTGAACAGTGTATTCAAAATCCAGAGATAACCTGGCGTTCGCTTCACCAGAAGGCGTTTTAGTTTCCAGAGGAACAACCATTCTTGTTCCATTTCTTACAATGACTAAATTTAGCGTTGGTTTCGCTGACGTTTGATGACTGGTCCAGAAAACAGGACTGGAAAAATTAGCCTGAATTGTAATTGTATTATTTTTATCCATGCCATATTCGCCGTCTGCCTGAATGGCGGTTATATCAAGAAGCATGGCGGCATTTGTTACTACCGCCGTACGTTGAATCATTACATCATTGCCAAGAGTATCTACGGCTGTAAATCGGAATACCCTCTGTGTTACTTCGGGCAGTTCTTCGGCGTAAGTAAGATTACGATTCGCGGAATTAAAATTCCCGGTATTTTCTTTAAACGGAGAACGCGTCGCGTCATCCATTTTTATACTCGCTATATTTAAATCACCATCTCTTTCCGCGACTACCCAATATTTAAGTTTGGTGCCTCTTGGGTAATACTGTACCGTTTTTGTCAAGTCATTATCTGTAACACCGTTAGCGTTCATGTATGTTGAAATTGTGTTATACGCGGTACTTTGATAAGCTTTAAGAGCGGTATCATAATTACCGCGTTCAGCAGAGCTTATTTCTCCGTCAAGATTAGAATCAAAGTCGCTCAATTTCGGCGGATCCAGGCTTATGGGCCTGTTTGTTATATCATAAATTTTAAGTTCAGGCGGTTTTGTGTTTCCCAAAAGCCTGAGCTGCCTGAATACATAATGTCCCATATTGTCCTGAGCCATAAAAATAAACAGTTTTGTGTTATTCTCTCTTACTCCGCCATGTACAAAGTTGGGAACATTTAAAACGTCGTCATTTTCATCGCCAAGAATATTAAATTGTTTTTTAAAAATCTGTTTCTTAAATCTGGTTGTCTCATTACCATCAGTGTCTTGCAGCACCTGATCTGTTCCGTCAAGAAGTTTATTGTCTAAATCCCAATAATGAATGCCATCTATTACACCGGAAGTAAAGTTCTCATTTTTTAATTCTTTTTGAACCTCAGCGATTTTTGAATCCGGTCCTCCGGCGATCGCGTAAGGTATCCATGCCAGGCGGAATTTTATAACAGAATTGCCGCCTGTTTTATTCTCGCGAAGAGTGTATCCGTTAATTGTAAAATATTTTCCGCTGTCAAGCTTGGGGAAGGTATTTTCTTCCGGACTGTTTCCCGTACATATAGAAGAGTGTACCGTTCCATTACATCCGGTCTCTTTTCCCAAATGACCGGCAGGATGACCGTCCTTTCTTAGATCTACAGTATCAAAAACAATCAAAGGCTCGTTATCGTCTATTACCGCTATGTTCCAATAATTGGGGATAATTCTGCTCTTATATGTTTCAGGATAATTATTTTTATTCGTATCTGTTATCTCCGGGTGAGGCGCGAGTTTTTTATCTTCCGCCAGGGTAAAAAGAACATAATCACCGTAATCGCTTGGATTTTTTCCTGTTTGTAAATATAAAACCCTTTCGTTTACTTCTTTACCTTCAAGGATTTCTTTTACCTGTATATCCGCCCAGTCTAAAATCGTTGTACCATCAAGAATTTTCTCCATTAACCAATCGCGTTTTTGTTCATTGGAAAAATCTTCCGGCATTCGGAGATTACTTTTATTCAGGTAAGCGGGGGTTTTATTTCCAAACTCGTCTTCTTCATATCCGTTCCACTGCCCCTTCTTAAAAAGAACAGCCCACGCCCTTGTGAGCACATCATCATCAAAAAATTCTACAGGCAATGTTGAGCCTTTTATAACTATCGAGCCAATTACAGGATCAAGTATACCTTTTGGTTTATCAGAGTTAGCCCACATACAGAAGTACTCAAGTTCGTCAACGACTAAAGATTCGCTTTCGTTATCGCTTTTATCGTAAGCCGTTAAAACAATACGGTAATATTTTCGTTCGTTGCCATTATAATATTCATCAGAATATCCGGGCCATAATTGCTCTCCCGCCGCGATTATTTCATTTTCATTTAAAACCCAGCGCGGAGAATACATGGAAGAAGCTTCATCTCTTTCTATTGCTAAAGGTAACGCGATATTCGGCTCTCGCACGTCATAAAGGTTAAAATCAATCTTGTATATTCTTGTTTCTCTTTCGTTTAATTCAGCGTTTACGGAGAAAGCGCCGTTCTGGTACCTGTTAGCGTTACCGCTTCTATGTCCGTTAGGGTCTGTAACTTCAAGCTCTAGTAAACTGGTGTAATTTTCCAAAGACGCGGATCTAAAAGGAGTACGCGTAATCCATACATCTTTAACTAAAGGAGGTCCTGTATCAACAATAAGAGTCATGGCGACTATAGATGAGTCGCCCGAATTTCCCATTTTATCAAAGGCTACGATCTCTACAGAAATTTTCTCGTTATTATGCTCTTCTGTAAATTCCAGTATAAATTCAAATGTTCTGTTGTCTCTATTGGCATCACCGTTAGGATCTTTTTCCAGTTTGGCTGTAAACAGTTCTTTTCCGCTAACAGCTTCGCGCATAATAACGCGATCAACAGCGATATTATCCGAGACAGTACCGGTAATAACCGCTCCGTCTCGTACATATTTAGGATTAGGCTGAGGAGGAGCGAGCTTTAATACCGGCACCTCAAAATCTATAGGCTTACCAAGCCCCATGGGAGTGTCACAGGAGCTTAGAAGTAATACGA
>Ga0209755_10000616_pt1 | contig 63458 bp, 61 predicted proteins | sample TergutCo191P1_FD_187301 | JGI IMG/M metagenome (GOLD analysis project Ga0209755, IMG submission 187301) | Cornitermes sp. P1 segment gut microbial communities from Petit-Saut dam, French Guiana - Co191P1 (SPAdes) (version 2) | ecosystem: Host-associated > Arthropoda: Insects > Digestive system...
AACGAGCGTCGTAAAAACAAAAATCAGCCTTGCTGTCGATATATTCATATCCTGCCGCCGGAAGCCAGTCCATAATAATTTTTACCCATGTTCTTTCAATTACATTTGAAAAATCTTTATTGTCGGTTGGCTTTGTTTTAAAGACGGCATACATAGTTTCCGGTATAGTACATACATGATATTCTTCAGGTATATCTGCGCCGTCTTTAACTTCAATTCCGATTACATATTCAAATTCAGGATTTCCCGGTTCTACCGGAATACAAATACCGTATTGATTGTTATTCTTTATAAACGGTTCATTGTTTAATTTTTGCAAACTACCGTTAGTTATACAATCATGCCAAAAATTTGATGACAATTCCTTAAAACTAAACCTGCTTAAACTTATGCTTCTTAATTCTTTTGTTTTCAAAAGAAAACCTGCCAGCCTAATCGCCGGTTTTTTAACAATTTTCGGTTTCATATCAATTCCCCCTTGGTTGTCATTCTATATCAATGTTTTTAATTGATTATGAACAGTTTTGTCCATTTTTTTATTTATTTTAATAATTACACCAATATTTTTTCTTACAGAAATAATACCATTAAAATTGCTGCCAATTATACTTTCAATATTCATAAATTATATATTGAGATAACCCATTGCGCTTAAATAGCCCATAATAGTCATAAGGGAAATTAATGTTACAATTATTATTGACAATATTGTAATGATTCTTTTATGCGAATATTTTATCGAAATAAATAATATTCCAATAAATAAAGACAGCCATATTAACCCTTCAGGAATTCCTTTAATATGATAAATTAACGGTACTTTTAAATATATCAAACCTTCAAATGATGTGATCACAGCCCCATAAGTTGATACAATAGAAAAGCCAAATATAATTAACGCCAATTTTAATAAACCGTATTTTTCCTCAAAAAATATTTTTCGTAAAGGCAATAATATTAAAGCGACAATTATCCCCCTGAATAATTGTAAAAAACCTCCGCCTAAAGCCACAATCGGCGAGTCAATATCACGATAAAAAGCGGATATATATTCCGAAGACCACCATTCCCGATAATCAACAAACGCTAAAGCGATTATTCCGGCAATAAAATATGATATAGTATGAGCGTAGGTAACCTGCCAGAAATATTTAAGCAACCCTTTTTTATTTTCCATATATTTCTCCTTTTTTTATTAATGATCATTTTTCACTTTTTTTTAACATATAAAAGTTGTTTTACGCTGCTAAGCACAGTTTTTCCCTATAGCTTTCTTGTCCAAAGACAAAACATTGCGATATATTTCTGCCGCTCCGGAGCTTTGTATTCCTTCTACAGCAAACGCTATTTCGTATATAGTCCCAAGAGGCATGCCAAGTTTTTCCCAAGCTTTAAAATGTTCGCCTACAGTTACAATGCCGCTTAAACGATTATTTGTACGAATGCTCCAATATTGTTTAAAGTCATTAATGCCAATAATAGTAGGTTGTTTAATTCTATTAAATTCAAATATTTCATATGTGCCGGAGTCTATGCTGACACGCGCTTTATGGTTCAAATGGTTGATAAGGGAGAAAGCTCCATTTTCTATAATATAAAATTCGACTAATGGCTCCAGTGTCCAGCCGTAAACACCAATATATGAGCCGCCCTGACTAAAAAAGCTAATGCCGTAATCAACCTCTATACAGCCGATTTGCGAATGTTTTAAATGTTCATCAAAATTTTTTCCGGTACGGAAAAGCACGTCCCCTGAGTTATTCCATTTACACTTAAACCCTCCGCCATTCATACCTTCTGCGCCGCCGTTAGTTAATGACATAGCGATATTTCCGGTGTCTTTCCATGTCTCAAAATTGTAAGCTCCGAGAATGCCCTTTTGCGCGGTTTTAATTGTGTCAGGACCCAGTAACGCATTGTCTGTCAATTTATATGGATCAAATAGGCATAGAGGTGCCATTTTTCTTAACCTTTCTTCTGTTTTTAATTTGCGCAATTCACCGGGGGTTAATCCGTACTCTCTTTTAAAAGCTCTGATATATGATTGTTCATAGTCAAGCCCGTATTCGCAGGCAATATCCAGAATATTTAGTTTTGTTTTAAGTAGATCTTCTACGCTTGCGGCCATTTTTCTGGAACGTATATATGTGCCGATAGATTGACCGAATGCTGAAATAAAAAGACGACGTAAATGCGTAGCGGACATAGAAAATTTATCCGCAAGGTAATCGGTGTCAATGTCAACCTTTAGTCCGGCTTCAATTTCGTTTAAAATATTTCCCAGTATTTTATTTGCTTTATGCATAACACAACCTTGTAATATTATAACATAACTTTTTTTAAATAATGAACATTTTTGTCCATTATAAATATTTCACCTTTATTCTGCGTAATTCACTAGGAGTAACTCCAAACTTACACTTAAAGGCTTGATTGTTCCTTGTTCTCTAAATACACAAACTAACTCCTTAACACTTTTCATAATGTTGAATTTTTATTTATGAAATTAAACATCCATAAAGATAAAATTCCTGTAAATATAATTATCGAATAAACATTTACCCTTTCGGCGAGACCAAAATATTCTTTCGGCAATTTATTAATAAGTATTACGCCAATCAGCAAAGCAGCGAATGTACACATAGAAATTATTCCAAGATATTTACAATTACTTGTCTTTAAAAAACCTATAGAAAAAAGAATTAACGATACTATCGTAAAAACAACCACTAAAGCCGTTACAACCAAGTGCATTTTATCTTTAAATGTTCCGGCAAATCCCGCTTGCGATAATGGAAAAAACATATAACCGAAGAATGAAATTAAAGTCATTATGCAAAAGAAAAGCGAGCCAAGAGTAACAATTTTATTTATATCACCCTTGAAATATATATAGAAACTAATCGAAAATATTACTGTAAAGAGTCCGTATAAAAACGAAAAAGCAGAAGCGATTTTTTTGGAAGGTGAATTAACAGCGGTTAAATCGCTTATCGCCTGTGAAAAAGGATTATACCCTTCATAAAACATTCTGCCAAAAATAACATGGGCAAAATAGAATACAGCCCCGATTATTCCAAACAAACTTAATGTTTTTATGATATGAATATTTAATGTATTCTCCATATACAAAACCTCCGTATATAATTTAACGCAATTATATCATCACGTATACCTAACAACTCCGGTCTAATCCAGCGGTCATAAAACTTAAAATTTACGTCTATCTATTAATTGAATAGACGGAGATTTTAAAAAATGACCTATTTTGAATTTAATTAAAAGTTCCCCACAGAGGAAACCGCTATAAACTACTTTTATACAATCAGGTATAAAGGCGCTATGATGGCTTGATTCTGATATTTTATACATGATTGACAAAATAGTACTTAATATTTAATTTATATATACAGGAAGGAAAGAATATGCCGAGAAAAGTAATTGCATTTGTAACAGAATTTGATAAAGATAATTTATCGAAACTTTCAAATATTGATTATGTAAATAATTTTAAAGATTTTAAATCTTCTTTGGTTGGAGATGTGATTCCAGTTATATCTACAGATTTGTATGCAAACAATGATTTTCTAACCAAAGAATTACTTTCTTTAATAAGTGATTCTGAGTATCATTTTTATACAACTATTAAAGAAAATGAACTTAATGGGATATCTCAGCCTGTTATGGATAATGAAATTGATATACGTGAATTATCTAATGTAGAAACAAGTACATGGTCTTGTGAAAAGATTATATATGACTTATCCCTGATTTAATCTGGTTTTCGTCAATTTGATTTATTTCTTCTCTGTCTTCTTCTCTTAAAAGGGTATTAAAGACCTCTAGGAAATTTGGGATTTCGTTTAATAAAATATGTTAATTGGTATGAGGAAGAAGCAAAATAATAGAATTTCTTATATTCTTATGATATATTAATATTATGAAAAGATACACATTATTCATTCTATTAGCATTTTTATATTCGGCAGTGCATTTGGGCGCTCAAACTAGAACTGTTAATGATTATTCTATTATCAGCCTTCAAACATATCAATATAGAACAAGTCCTGTCACTATTCAAAATCTCGCTTTTAAAAATGAAATTCAATATGCGTATAACGTAACCTATACTTCTATGGGGCTGACGGTAAGTGCTCGTTTAAACATTCCTGCAATTAATCCGCAGAATATTAAAGGAATTATTGTTATGCTAAGAGGCCATCAGAGTCCTGTCAATTATTATACAGGAAAAGGCACAGAAAATCCTTCAGTAGCATATCTTGAACAGGGATGGGCTGTAATTGCGCCTGATTTTTTAGGTTACGCCTCTTCTTCGCCAACACCCTCCCCTACTTATTTGCATCAATTTTACTCAACGATAAATGCAGTTGAAATTTATAAAAGTATGGAGCAGCCTGTTTTTCAATATAACTCCTCAGTAACACAAGCTGATAGAATACCCCTCCCATCTTCATTTAAAAAAATTGTTATTTGGGGTCACAGTAACGGCGGGCAGGTATCATTGCACTTTTTAGAAGTTATACAAAAACCTGTTACAGCAGTCCTGTGGGCGCCTGTCGGTTTGTCTTTCCCGGAGAGCGCGGAACATTACGGGCGGGGCAGCGCTTCATGGGTTGTACAATTTAGAAAGGATTATACCTCCTCTAATTTTTCGTTAATTAATAATTTAAATAAGATCGCACCGGGTACCCGCATATTACTTCATCAGGGAGTAAATGATACTTCAGTTCCCAAAGCATGGAATGACGCTCTTTCAAAAGCGATTGAAAGCGAAAACACCCGCCGCGATTCAGAGAGAATAGGCAGAATTATTTTCCGTTACGAGATTTACGCAGAAGCGGATCATAACCTCCGCCCATTATGGTCTACAGTTCAAACTAGGGATGTTGCTTTTTGGGAAGCTAATTAGGCTGTAAAAATCTACATTAATCCGAAAAATCCGCAAAAATCAGCGGATCATCTTAATCCCATTTTATAAACTACCCCCTAGCCAGCCCGCTCAAAATTAAACTATAATATGTTAATGGAATCAATAATTCTTGCATCAGGCTCTTTGCGTCGGCAGGAGTACTTTAAATTGATGGGTTTACCCTTCAGTATCCTGAAAGCTGATGTCGACGAGAGCCTTGTTCAACAAACAAACCCGAAAAAGCTAACAGTCGAGCTTGCAGTTAAAAAAGTGGAAAGAGCAATCGAAATGATGAGCGGCCGTTTGCCCAAGTGGATCTGCGCAGGGGATACAGTTATTTCCCTTGATGATAAAATTTTCGGCAAACCTGCTGACCGGGAAGAAGCGGCTTTAATGTTAAAGGAATTGTCAGGAAAACAACATAAGGTTGTCTCCTCCATCGCTCTTTACAATGGATCTACAAAAAAAATCGATACTACCTCCGCTTCCTGCACCGTTACCTTTGCTGCCTTAACAGATGAAGAAATCGAATGGTATCTTAATACCAACGAATGGCAGGGGGTCGCAGGCGCTTACCGTATCCAAGAGCTGGCAAGCATCTTTATCACCCAAATAAAAGGCTCTCCAAGCACTGTGGCGGGCTTGCCATTACGCGAATTTTATGTCATGCTAAAGGATAACGGCTACCCGTACGCAATTAACGAAAGTTAATCGTGAAAATTAAGCGGTGTTTTAAAAAGAATAATCAGACCTCTCCTTTGCGGTTAATTTTTCTTTGACATCCTTAGTAATTTACTTAGTTTAAGTAATAATTTTACAGGTAGACGAATTTCCGTTAAAGCGGTTTTAAACTGCCTTTAACGAGATATAGTGACGGTAGGGTTTTTAAATCTCAAGAAAACCCATGTTAGGAGGAAATTTTGGCTGTTGTAACAATGAAGAATCTCCTTGAATCAGGAGTGCATTTCGGCCACCAAGTGAAACGCTGGGATCCAAGAATGAAGAAATATATCTTCGCAGAAAGGAACGGCATTCACATCATCGATCTGCAAAAGACGATCCAGTCTATCAAGGACGCTTACGAGGCTGTCCGCAAAACCGTAGCGGCAAATAAAACCGTGCTTTTTATCGGTACAAAAAAACAAGCCCAACAGGCAGTACAAAAAGAAGCCGAGCGCTGCGGAATGTACTTTGTAAACAACCGCTGGTTAGGCGGAATGTTGACAAATTTCAGTACAATCAAGAAATCGCTTTTACGCCTTAAAAAACTAGAAAAAATGGAAGTTGACGGTACATTCGAAAATCTTACTAAAAAAGAAATTGCTTCGCTTGGAAAAGAACGCATCAAACTTCAAAAAAATCTTGGCGGTATTAAAGAAATGAAAGAGCTTCCGGGCATTCTTTTCATCATCGACACACGCAAAGAGGCAATCGCTGTTGCAGAAGCAAAGAGACAGGGCATCCCCATCGTGGCTGTTGTTGACACAAACTGTAACCCCGAAGGTATCGATTATCCCATACCGGGAAATGATGATGCAATCAGAGCGATTACACTCTTTACACAGATCATTGCAAATGCAGTAATTGAAGCTGATAACGAAGTTGGTTTAAAGATCATCGAAACCTTAGGTGACGAAGATGAAGATATGGAAAGTATTTTAAATGATGTTTCCATGAAAGAAGAAGACAGGGAAATAAAACCCGACCAATATTCAGCTTACACAACAGAAGAAGCATACAGAGCTGCAAAAGCCGACGAAGAAGTTGATGATGATGACGATGATCAAATTCAGGTTGATGTTGATAAAATTTATGATGATGAATAGTTTAAAAATTAGGAGATTAATATGGCTGAGATCAGCACAAGTGATGTAAAAAAACTCCGTGAAAAAACCGGAGCAGGACCTATGGAATGTAAAAACGCTCTTATAGAAACAAACGGCGATTTTGCAAAGGCGGAAAAACTTCTCAAGGAAAAAGGGCTTGCCGCTTTGGAAAAAAGAGCGGGACGTTCCACTAATCAGGGAAAAGTTTTTGTAAAAATAAAAGAAGACGGCAGCACTGCTGTGTTAGTTGAAATTAATGCAGAGACAGACTTTGTAGCAAGAAACCCCGAATTTATCGCATTAGGCGGTGCAATTGCAGACAAAGCGCTTGCTAAAGGCATAACAGAGCCGACAGAAGAACTTCACGCTATGGTACAAGACCTTGCAACAAAAATTCGCGAAAATATGGGGCTCAAAAGAATAAAACAGGTAAAAGCATCTTCCAATGAATATCTTTGCCAGTATATTCACGGAGACGGCAATATCGGTATCATCGTTAAATGCGAATCTGATAAACCTGAAATCTTTAAAAACGAAGAAGTAAAAAACTTTATCTTTACTCTTGCAATGCATGTTGCAGCTTTTAATCCTGTTGCAATCGAAAGAAACAAGATTGATCAGGCGTGGCTTAAAGAGCAGGAAGATATTTTCCGCGTACAGATGGAAAAAGATGAGAAACTTGCAGGTAAACCGGAAAATGTTCTTAAAGGTATTCTTCAGGGAAAAGTCTCTAAATATTTAAGCGAAATATGTTTACTGGAACAAAATCATGTAATCGATGATAAACTTACTGTCGCTAAAGCAATTGAAGAATGTGCAAAAAAAGCAGGAGCGAAACTATCAATCACAGACTATGTTTATTACAAAGTCGGCGTTGAAGATTAAAAGAGGTTTTAAATGCATGATGTAATTTCGTCTAACGAAGAACGGATGAAAAAATCGGTAGCAAGTTTAAAAGAAGGATATGCTGCAATACGAACAGGGAGAGCTTCCGCTGCCCTTTTTGACAGAATACGAGTTGACGCTTACGGAGAAAAATCTCCTTTAAACCAAGTTGCGACAATCTCAATTCCTGAAGCAAGACTTATTGTCATTCAGCCTTGGGATAAAAATCTTATTGTAGAAATTGAAAAAGCGATCCGCTCTTCGGAATTGTCATTAAACCCGTCTAATGACGGCAAAGTTATCCGTATTTCAATCCCGCCTTTGACAGAAGAAAGACGCAAAGAACTTGTTAAGCAGGCAAAAGCGCAGGCTGAACAGGCAAAAGTATCGGTGCGTAATATTCGAAGAGACGGAAATGAAGAGTTAAAAAAGCTTTTGAAAGAAACAAAGATTACAGAAGATGATGAATCTAAGGGAGAAACTGAATTACAAAAGCTTACAGACAATTATGTTGATCAGATATCAAAAGTTCTGGAAGAAAAAGAAAAAGAAATTATGGAAGTGTAAAGGGGAAAACAACCTTTAAAAAAAGCAATGGGCGAAAACGGTAGTATAAAATGAAACCAAAAGTGTTGATTGAACGATTATTGATATTTTTCATCGGGCTTCCTGCGGTTGCCGCCCTTGTCCTTTTTCTGCCCTTTTATAATAATTTAGCAATGAATCTTGTTGCTGTTTTCCTTTCCGGAATCGGCGCCGTTGAATTTTCTTTAATGTTAAAAACTAAACAAATAAATTATTCAAAAAAAGAAAGTTTTATACTTGGAGCGCTTGCTCCTATTGCAATAACATTAAATGTAAGTTTTTCTCTTCCTTCATGGATAATTTTTATTATTTTCTTATTAGGTTTAGGTTGGGTTTTATTGTCTGTAGTTTTTGTAAAAGAATTTGAGAATGTAATTAATAAAGTAATCGGAGGCTTTTCTTTATTTTTATATCCGGGTTTCTTTTTTCTTTGGCTGATAAAAATGACCGAATGGGGTAATAATTACATTGTCTTTTTATTTTTATTAATTATAATAGCAAGTGACTCAATAGCATGGCTTTTTGGATCATTGTTCGGAGCAAAAAACAGAGGCATAATAGCTGCAAGCCCTAATAAAAGTATCGCAGGTTTTATAGGAGGGCTGCTGGGACCTGTCATTATTACGTTATGCGCAGTTTTTATTAAATTCCCTTTGAATATAAGATTTTTTCCGGAAAATGCGTTTTTAAATTCAAATATTTCTTATATGATTATTATAGCCGTTGTACTAGGCGTTTTTACAAGCATCGCCGCTATGTTAGGTGATTTAGCAGAATCTGCAATTAAAAGAAGCAGTGATTTTAAAGATTCAGGAAATTTTATTTTGGGAAGAGGCGGCGTTCTTGATTCAATTGATTCAATTATTGTTGCTTCCCCTGTCTTTTATTTTCTTTACTATTTCCTTTTTATGTTTGCAAATCAAGCTGTTTTTTAATTTAAATGAAAAAACGAATAGCTGTATTAGGCGCGACAGGCTCTATCGGAGAAAGCGCACTTGATATTATTTCGCAAGATACTGATAATTTTGAAGTAATCCTTCTTACAGCCCATTCCAGCCTTAGTAAACTTGAACAATTAAAAACTAAATACCCTAATTCTGTTTGTGTACTAACCAAAGAAGAAAACGGCAAAGAAAAACTGTTATCTGCAATTAAAAACGCAAATGCCGATATAATAATAAACGGGATATCAGGTGCTGCAGGTTTAGAGCCTTCTATTGCAGCAATTGAAGCAGGCTGCCGCCTTGCACTTGCAAACAAAGAAACACTTGTAATGGCAGGGAAACTGGTTTTACAATCAGCAAAGGAAAAAAATGTAAATATAATCCCCGTTGATTCAGAGCATTCTGCAATTTTTCATTTACTTAAAGCGCATACAAATAATAATGAAGCGTTAAACGAAATAATTTTAACTGCCTCAGGAGGTCCATTTAGAAATTTTAGTGTGCAAGAAATGGAAAAAGTAACTGCACAGGAAGCGCTTGCACACCCAACTTGGAAAATGGGACCTAAAATTACAATCGACTCGGCTTCTATGGCAAACAAAGGGCTTGAAATAATTGAAGCATGCGTTCTTTTTAATTTACCGCCTGAAAAAATCAAAGTGGTAATTCATCCTCAAAGCATAGTTCATGCAATGATCCGTCTTAATAACGGTGTTTTTTATGCCCAGCTTTCAAAACCTGATATGCGCCACCCAATCCATGACGCGCTCTATTGGCCTCACACTGCCCCTTCTTTACTTGAAACTTTAAATTTTGACTGTCTTTCTCTTGTTTTTTTAAAACCGGAAAATCATAAATTCCCCATGTTGGACCTTGCATGGAATGCGGCAAAACAAGGCGCCTTGTATCCATGCGCTTATAATGCTGCAAACGAGACTGCGGTTTGTGCTTTCCTTGAAAAAAAGATCGGTTTTTTAGATATCCCGCGAATTACAGAGCATGTTTTAGAAAAGGATTGGTCATCTGATATCTCCTGCCTAGAAGCGGTCATTGATGCAGACAGAGAATCTAGAATAATCGCTTCTGATTTTATTAAACATTAATATTTTAATTTTTACCGATTAAAAAAATCATTCTAACCCCATCGTCTAAATAATAAAAATATGTTATTATGCTAATAGGAAAAAATATGTTTTTAGTAATAATTAAAATTTTACTCGGTCTTTTAGGACTGGGAATTGTTGTTTTTGTTCATGAACTGGGGCATTTTCTTGCAGCCCGCCTTGTTAAAATTCATGTTGAGGCGTTTTCTATCGGTTGGGGCAACCCTATCCTTAAAAAGAAAATAGGCTCTGTTGAATACCGTTTAGGTATGTTCCCTGTCGGCGGTTATTGCAAAATGAAAGGCGAAACCGATTACAACAAAGCATGGGAAAATATGGAACAAGGAATTAAGCCGGAAGAAGGCTCATACCTTGCGGCAAGCCCTTTAGCAAGAATCCTTGTCGCTTTTGCAGGTCCTTTTTTTAATTTGATTTTTGCAATGATTCTTCTCTCTTTTATTTGGGGGTTTGGTTTTGAAATAAACACGATAGGAAATAAAATCATTTTAGCATCAGAAATAATGCCGGAAGAAAACTTCCCTGCCGACATTGCCGGTCTTAAAACAGGGGATCGCATTGTAGAAATCGGCAACAAATCAATTAATTATTATCACGAAATACAAGAAAATATCGCCCTTAACCCTTCCAAATCTTTACCTGTAACAATAGAACGCGAAGGTAAATATCATCAATTGCAGGTAACACCTAACCTTGATAAATCAAGCGGAGCCGGAAAAATCGGCGTTATGTTTTGGATAGACCCTGTTATTGAAAGCGTAAAAAAAGGAAGCATTGCAGATCATGCGGGACTGTTTCCGGGAGACAGAATTGTTAATGTAAACGGGATTCCTGTAAATAACACAGAAGATTTCAGAAAGATTAGAGCGCAAGAGCCTGAAAATTATATTATTAAATATGAACGAAAAGGAATGTTAGGTGAAACTGCTTTTACTGCGGATAACAATCAGGAGGAGTTAGGTTTTGCATGGGAAACCATCCGTTACCGCACGCCTAATCTTTCCATCCCTGCGGCTGTTGCAAAAGGTTTTAAAGAAGGAATTAAAACACTTAAAGTTTCCATTACAAGTTTAAGACTGCTCTTTATGGGCATCGATTTAACAAAAGCTGTATCAGGTCCTGTTCGCATAACATATATGATAGGCGAATCTGCGGCTCAGGGTTTTGGACAGGGCTTTTCAAGCGGTTTACGTTCAATGGCAGAGTTTATCGCTTTAATTTCTGTCGCCCTTTGCGTTATGAATCTCTTGCCTTTACCAATAATTGACGGAGGAATGATTATCCTCTTTTTTATCGAAATGATACGAAAAAAACCTATCCCTCCCAAAGCAATATCTATTTTTCAAACTTGCGGCATGGTAATAATCGGCTGTTTATTTGTTTTTGCCGTATTTGGTGATATAATGTTTTTTATAAGGCAATAATTCAAATTTGAGGGATTAAAATGAAAAAAAATATTAACTGCCCTTGCGGCAATAATATTTCGTTCGAATTTACAGAAGAAATTGATCTTGATAATCATCCTCTTACATTGGACAGTATTTTTGACGGCACTTTTTTAAGTTTCAACTGTCCTGTCTGCAAGAAACTTCATAAACCTGAATATAAAGTTACCCTATTTTGGAAATCAAAAAATTATAATTTTATAGTAATCCCTGAACTTGAACGCGGCGATTTTTATCTTAATAAAAAAAATAATCCTAATTCAAAAAATAAATCAGAAGATGTTTTGTCTTTTGAAACTTTAATAGGATATCCGGAAATGGCAGATCGTCTTACTGTAATAAAAGACGGGCTTGAACCTATTGTTATAGAAACTTTAAAATCATATCTTCTTGCAAAGGCGATGGAAAATTATCCTAAGCATAATATAAATGCTTGGTATTATTGTTCATCTTCTGACGGAATAGAATTTCATCTTGACGGTATAATGCAAAACCAAGTTGCAGTAATGAAAATTCCAATGGATGTTTACAAAAATACTCTTAATGTATTCAAAAAACAACCGAAAAAAGCAATATTTGTTTCTCTTAGAGTCAGCAATTATTTGTCTGTTCAAAATATATTAAGACCAGATGTATTAAAATGAAAAAAATATTAATAATTTTGCTTTTTTTAATTTCTCTGAATCTTCACGCTGCAGGCGGGCACAGAGGAAATATAAATTCTTTAATCCATAACGGAGACACAGTATTAAGCACTGGGGATGACGGCTTTTTAGTTACATGGAATATCCAGCAAAAAAAATCTATTGACCGTTTTCAGCTGACAACTTATAAAATACAGTCGATGGTTAAACATCCAAACAAGAATGAAATCTGCATTTTAGAAATTGCCAGTTTAGATACATATAAAATATCTGCTTGGGATTACGGCAGAAAGCACAAACTTTTTACCATTTCTTTGGACGGTCCTTTTACTTTTTTAAATTATTCCGCTAACGGCTCGTATATTTTAATAGCAGGTGACGACGGCAAAATTTTATATATACTCGATTCTAATACAGGAAAAATAGTATCTATTCCGTTTATTCCGGCAGGAAAAATTTCTTTTGCATTAACAGGAAGATCAGAGAGAAATATTTTAATTTATCAGGCAGAACATGAAGATGACGACGGCAGATATGTTTTTTCAGGGCAAATTTTATATTTTGATTTAAATACAATGAATATAGCAGGCACTTTTCAAGCGCCGGGAGATTTATACAACCTTATTATATTTGGTAACAACCGCTTTCTTGCAGGAATTAACCACGACGGTTTACAGCTTATTAATGCAGCCTCAGGAGAGGTATTAGATACAAGGCAGAATATCGGAAAGAACGCTCTTCTGTATGCTTTTAATGATGGTTTTTATTGTCTTGATTTTAATCAAAGAACAGGAGAGGGAAACGCGATTCTTTACCGTTTTACCACAGACAGAAACGGAAGACTTTTAGAAAACCGACAGGCGCTTTTTTTTAACGGAAAAATTAATGCAATCGCTTTTAACAGAAACATGGTTTTTGCTCAAACAGATTCTTCTTCACAATCTTTTCTTTTAATGCTGGAACAGCAAAATAAAATTACACCTTTTAATTTTAATTTTCAAACACGAATAAAAGAAATAGCTGCCGCTAAAGATACAATTGCATTTCTTGATGCACATAACACTCTTTTTTTAATTCCAAATAATCCGAATGTTACTGAAAGAAACAGCATTTTAACAGGAATAGAAAACCAAAATTACAACAGATTAACTGCAATTTCATTTAACAGCAAAGATTATTTTGTTCTTTGGCAGGATTCAAACACAAGATTAGCCCCTCAATTACTTGATTCTAAAGGACAGAGAGTAAACATTCTGCCTTTCATGATAGGACGCCATCCTTTGCGTTCTCTTTCTGTATATAACAATAAACTTCTAGCCCTCGATTCTGGAGGGAATATATCTTTGTATAAACAAGAATCATTATTGGAAGGGGACGGTTCTTCAAGATCAGTTTTTAATTATACTGTAATCGGAGCAATTGATATTACTTTTTTAAATAATGATTATATACATATTTGCAGAAGCGCAGTCAATTCCAGCCCTTTTATAATGATCAATATTAAAACAGAAGAAACAATTCCTCTTTTCTATAACGCGCAGGCAGGTATATATACATATACAGGAAATTCAGGAAAAAATTATTCAATAGTAATGTTACGAAACGAAAACAGAATAAGCACCAATTTTCTTGAACTGTTAAATCCTTCTGATGCAGGTTATTCTTCCGTAAATAAAGTCTTATTTGAATATTCAGGGGAAGCGCGTAATATTTCAATTTCTGAATCATCAAGATATCTTGCCGTTCTTTGCGACAGCGAAGGCGCAAAAATAATTTCTAATGAAAACATCGATTTTGAAAGAACATCCGGTTTACCTATAAAAATGCAATCGACAAATAATCATTTTATAACTCTCGACAGCGAAGGCAACATCACATGGCATGAAAACAGCACAGGAAAAATTGAAAGAATTTTTAATTTAGATCAGATTAATACAGAGAATTAAAAGAATTTTTTTACTGCAAAGGCGAAGAAGGGATTAATATCTTTTGCGATCTTTGCGCCTTTGCGGTAAATATTTTTAATCGTGAGCGGGGTTATGCTTTACTTTTTTTATCGCATTCTCTACTGCTTTTTTAACGCTGTCCGCATAAGCTTGTTCTGTCATTGCTTGAGAAGCATAAAGAGTTCCAAGCAGTGAAAAGCGGTATAAAGGTTTAACTGTATTCAATGAAATTGCAGCGATATCAACAATACACTCATTGCAGCGGCATATATCTTCATGCCCTGCGTTCAGCTGTTGTTCCATTTCGCGGATTACTAAAGATTCCGCTTCGTTTTTTAATAAATCAAAGTCATACTCGTCTATTAATGCCATAATTCCTCCCGATTTGCAAACCTCGTATGCTAAGCTTTAATTATACATACTTCGTTTGTGTTATAATATCAATTATATTACTTTATATCAATATATTATTGTCTTTGTCAACCTATGATGCATTTTCTTTTTTTTCTTGACTCTTTTTATCCAAAGGTGCAAATTTTGCATATTTTGCGGCAAGCTGAAGTTCAATTTTGCCTATCGGCCCGTTCCTTTGTTTTGCTATAATTAAATCTGTAGGGTAAATATTAGCAGGGGTTTGATCTGAGGCATCTTTGCTTTTCTTGAATTCCCTGTTTAAAAATAAAACAAGGTCTGCATCCTGTTCAATTGAGCCTGAATCCCTTAAATGCGCTAATGTTGGCGCTTCTTTTTGAGCTTCGCGGGTTAACTGACATAAAACCACTATTGGAATGTGCAATTCCCGCGCAAGGCTTTTTAACGATCTTGAAATTTCTGATATTTGTTCATAACGAGGCAGTGAATTATTCTCATGCCCTATAAGACCTAAGTAATCAATAAAAATAATTTCCACTTCCTGCTGAGCTCTCATTTTCCTTGCCTGAGCGCGAAGATCAAGCAGTTTCATATTAGGCATATCAACAATATGAAAAGGCGCTTCATCAATAATACTCATTATTTTTATTATTTTTTGATGTTCGTTACTGCTTAAAAAACCTCTGCGGATATTTTGCGCATCTACCGACGCTTCACTGCTTATCAGACGCTGGACAAGCGCAATATCTGACATTTCCAAAGAAAAGAACGCTAAAGGTTTTTTTTGATTAATTGCAATATGAGATGCCATATTTAATGCAAGAGCGGTTTTTCCGACAGACGGTCTTGCACCGATTACAATAAACTCATCGGGTTGAAAACCGGATGTCATTTGATCCAGTTCATCAAAACCGGAAGAAATACCGGAGATAGCTCCTTTTGCTTGCATTGCATGTTCTATTTTATTTATTGCCTGCCACAGGATATCCCTGATTTTCCTTTCAGAAAAAATTTGCCGATCATCTGAAAGTTTAAAAATACTCCTTTGAATTTCTTCGAGCATTTCCCTTGAATCTACAGATTCATCATACGCGCTTACTCCTATGTTAGACGCAACTTTTAACAGAGAGCGTTTTAAGGAATAGTTCTTTACCATTTGAATGTAATAATCGATATTTGCACTCGACGGTATTACCGTTGTCAGGCTTGATACATATGAAGCGCCTCCCGCTTCATCGAGCTTGCCCATTTGTTTTAATTCCTGAACAACGGTTTGAATATCAGGACGTTTACCTATTGAGTCAAGAGATTTTATCGCTTCAAATATCCGCATATTTGCACGCGAATAAAAATCTTCCGCGTAAATATGCATTTGAATTGCTGTTTTTACAGCATCATAATCAGATAACAGGCTGCCTAAAGTAGCCTGTTCTAACTCATCATCATGAGGAGGTGTTTTGTCTTTAAAATCTTTAGCCATACACAACCCATGTTATGCGCATTATTTTTCTTCTGATGCCTGTCCTTCGGGGTTCGCCGCTTGTTCTTCGTTTTCTTTTGCTTCCCTTTCCCTTCTTCCTTTGCGCGGAGCAGGTTTTGGAGATGCAGTTTCTGTTTTTATTTCTGTTGCTGCAATAGTAATGGAAATTTCTGCACTTTGATTCTCGTAAAGTTTAATTGCCGCTTTATATTTTCCGACACTTTTAAATCCATTTCCTGAAAGTTCAATACGTTTTCTTTCGATCTGAAAACCGTTTTTTACAAGTTCATCTGCAATAGTTTGATTTGTAACAGCCCCGTAAAGTCTTCCGTTTGCCCCTGCCGGCATAGTAATTGTTAATTCAAGAGTATCAAGTTTTTCTTTTAAGCCTCTTGCATCAAGTCTTTTTTGTTCTTTGCGTGCATCAATTTCCGCTCTTCTGTTTTCGATTAATTTAATCATACGCGAAGTGTAAGGAAGCGCTATTCCTCTTGGAAAAAGATAATTACGCGCATAACCTTTTGCTACATCCTTTACGTCGCCCTCTTCGCCAAGAGGTACATGATCCTTGTTCAAAATAACTTTCATACCAAGCTCCTTTGATAAAAATTTTAATATTTTTATCATGATACAAATATGCTTTGTATCAGATATCCCGAAAAGTTTTACGGAATATCAATTTTAAAATTCAGTTGCAAAAAAGCAACTGTTTGTTTATTTGACCATTTTAATTAAATGGACTAGAGAAAAATCTTTAAGGTTTTTCTCATGCCTCGGAGTAGAGGCTAAATAAACTAAATATAATTAAATAAAAAGTTTTACCTTTTTATTTTAATTTTCTTCCTTACTAATCAACGCCCTTATCGGCAGCCAGATTTCTGCAATTCCTAAAAGGATCAAGGCAACAAGTGCGGCCGCGCTTAAAGGGCTTAATACAGTAAAAAATAATAAAAAACCGAATATTAATCTAAAAACGGCAGATTTTCTTTCTAAATAGAGCATTAATATACCTGCGCCTTGCGTAAGAAAAATTATAGCACAAATAATAAAGACATTCCATGCTAAAATTTCAATAATTTCTATTTTGTATAATCTTGCAATTAAAACAGTCGCCAATGAACCTGATAAAAACCATATTGCATTTGCAGGCGCAAGAAAGTTAATTATCCCTAAAGGAAACTTTTGTTTTTTTTCTGTTAAAAATTTTTCTGCCGCTTTTATTTTAAATCTTTTTGTTAATAATATAAAAGCATAAGTTAATTGATAATTAATAAAAAACATTAAAAGCATACTGAAAAAAAGACCTCCGCGCAAAGAAATACTTTTTATCATTTCAAGCACAGATTCTCTTGCAGCTTCAGCATTAATTTGCGATGTTTCTTGATTTAGTAAAGCTTCATTTCTTAATTCATTATTAAAGAAGAATGACAATGATCGGGATAAATCATTTAATAATGAATTAAAACTTTCGTTTCTCCAAACAAAAATAAAAAATGCAGCGGATACTGCTGCAGAAGATAAAATCAGCCTGTATGCTGTTCTGATTCTTTTTCCGCCTGCAATCCAAATAAACATAAAAAAGATTGCAGAAAAATATAATATTTCTATTAAAAGATTTCCTTCAAACAGAGAAAATTGATTGTTGCCGCTGAATAAATTAATAAATATTGTAACGATAATATTTACAAGGGCGATAGCGGCAAATGTAATTTGCATTGATCCGGAAATAAGAGCCGCATACCCCAAAGGTGCAAGATAAAACATTGATAAAAAACCGCTCTTCATAAAAATTATACTTATTGCAACACATACTGCTATTATTATAAGAGTTGTTTTATTGCGGATAATATCAATATTATTAATAGTTTCTGAAGAAGCGGACGCTTCTTCAGAAGCGGGAGTTTCTTCAGAAACGCGGTCTTTTTCCTGCATAAAAAAGATTTATAACAATCTGTTTTAATCTGCAACAAAAGGAAGAAGTGCGATACTTCTTGCCTGCTTTATTGCAAGAGCCAGCGCGCGCTGATGTTTTGCGCATGTTCCTGTAATTCTTCTTGGAAGAATTTTTCCTCTTTCTGTAATAAAGCGTCTGAGTGTTTCTGCTTCTTTATAATCGATCTTCAATTTTTGCGCGCAAAATTTGCATATTTTCTTTTTATAAAAAACTTTTCCGCCTTTTCCGCCGCGTCCGCGATCATCACCGTCGCGATCATCCATCTGCATATCTCGGTCACGATCCCTATCTCTGTCTCTATCGTGGCGTGAACCGTGTTCGTTATCAAAATATCTATCGTCTGACATAAAATTTCTCCTTAATTAAAATGGAATATCATCGGGGAAGCCTTCATCTTTCCCCTGATAAGAAGCACCGGAAGAACTGTCGCCTTGCCCGTTACCTGATGATTGATTAAACCCTGCATTCTGGTTTTGCCTGTCGCCTGAAGACTGACCTCCACCGCCCAAGAGCTGAATATAATTTGCAATTATTTCAACTTTAGACCTGTTTTGTCCGTCCTGCTGCCACCTGTCCTGACGGAGTTCCCCGTCAATTCCAACCATCTTGCCTTTTACAAGATATGCTTGAAGAGATTCACCCTGCTTTCCCCACAATACAATATCAAAAAAATTAGCTTCGTCTTCCCATTGATCGCCGTTTTTTTTCCGCCGGTTTACTGCAATGGAAAATTTACTGACAGCCTGCCCTCCTGCGGTATATTTTAATTCCGCATCCCTTGTGAGGCGTCCGATTAAAACAACATGATTTAAATCTGCCATACAGTTTTCCTATTCATCAATTCTAACAAATAGATATTTAAGCAGATTGGCATTGAGTTTGAAGATACGATCAAGGACGGTAATTTTTGCAGGATCTGATTTAATTACCAGAAGAACGTATCTTCCCTGTTTTCTTTTTTTAACTTCATAGGCGAGAGTGCGTTCCCCGATTTCATCGGTTTTTTCAATCTCGGCTCCGTTTGCGGCAAGGTCGGCAAGCAACTGCTCCCGCCCCGCTTTGTGCTGGTCTTCTTCCATGGGGAAGATAACCATAAGTTCATATAGGCGCATAGTTCCTCCTTACGGCCATATGTCCAGCCTTTCGGCTAGAAAAGAGGTATGGGTTTCTGCTAGGGAAACCCTAACACATATTATCAAATTTTAAATGTAATGACAAGCGATAAAAAATTTTTTAAAATTTAAAAAATAATTGTAAAGTATTTGTCCAAATCTGCCGATGCTGCTAATGGCGGAGTAGTTTTTTTAAGGTAATTCCGCGGTTACCGGTAAAAAACAAAGTAAGGCTGACCTTACAATCTGCCATATAAAAATCCGGTTGGGTTTTTATACCGGGAGCAAGGATGCTTTCGGGACAGTATTCAAGGAGGATCTTATGATCATCAATCACAACCTCAGCGCGATGTTCGCTGACAGGTCCCTCAAGGTGACACAAAATTACCTCACCAAAAACATGGAGAAACTCTCCTCGGGTCTTCGGATTAACAGGGCTGGCGATGATGCGTCAGGACTGGCGGTTTCTGAGAAATTAAGAAGCCAAATCAGAGGACTTAACCAAGCTTCAACCAATGCACAGAACGGTATATCTTTTATCCAGGTTTCTGAAGGCTATCTTCAGGAAACTCAAGATATCCTTCAGCGCATCAGGGAATTAGCCGTCCAGGCTGCAAACGGTATCTACAGCGAAGAAGACAGGCTTTATATCCAGGTAGAAGTATCCGGTCTTGTAGCCGAAGTCGACAGGATAGCAAGCCATGCCCAGTTTAACGGCATGAACATGCTGACAGGACGTTTTGCCCGTATGACAGGCGAAAACATGGTAGTCGCTTCAATGTGGCTGCATATCGGCGCAAACATGGACCAAAGAACGCAAGTTTACATCGGCACCATGACAGCAAAAGGTCTTGGAATCCGCGCAATGGACGAAAGTTTTATCTCTTTGCAGACACCGGACAGTGCAAACATGACCATTGGCGTCATGGATACAGCGCTCAAAATTGTCAACAAACAAAGAGCAGACCTCGGCGCTTATCAAAACCGTTTGGAACACTCAGTACGCGGCTTGGATATAGGCGCGGAAAACATGCAGGCATCCGAGTCAAGGATAAGGGATACCAACATGGCTAACCAAATGGTTGACTATGTAAGGGATCAAATCCTTAACCAGGCTGGAACTGCCATGCTGGCACAAGCAAATCAGAGAGCAACTTCGGTATTGTCATTACTGCAGTAATGTAGTATAATATACCTAGAGGGGAGGTTTGATCCTAACCGTGGAAAAGAATTAAGCCTTCCCTCCTCTGATAGTTTTTTCATCCGTGTTTTCCGGAAACAGTTGTTTTTGGAAAACTTTTGTGTTTGCCGGAGTTTATAAAACAGCCGGCATAAGAGAAACTAAAAACTATTTTTGTTTTTTTAGTTTCAGGGATCTTTGACAATAACTCTCCAAAGAAAAATCCTATGGGTTTTTCTCACGCGGGGCAGTTCAAAACGTGTCTGACATAACAGACAGACCCGTTTCGTTCTGTTTGCGGAAGAAGGGCGGCGGACCTGACAACTGTCAGGACAAGCGCGAACCGTTCAGAAACCGCTCCTGCGGAACGGCCCTGGCATGGATAGCCGGGGCAGAAGCATAACATGGAGGGTAGAATATGATTATTAATCACAACATGAGCGCCATTTACGCCGACCGGCAGCTCGGCGTAACCCAGGACGCGTTAACCAAGAACATGGAGAAATTAAGCTCCGGTTTAAGAATTAACCGCGCTGGTGATGATGCATCCGGACTTGCTGTTTCCGAAAAAATGCGGAGCCAGATTCGCGGATTGCTTCAGGCAGAACGCAATATCCAAAACGGTGTGTCCTTTATCCAAGCAACTGAAGGTTATCTTCAGACAACACAGGATATCCTGCACCGTCTTAGGGAGTTAGCAGTTCAATCAGCCAACGGTATTTATTCAGACGAAGATCGTATGCAGATTCAAGTCGAAGTATCACAGCTGGTTGATGAAGTTAACCGAGTAGCGAGCCATGCTCAATTTAACGGCATGAATATGTTAACAGGTGCATTTGCAATGGATTCTGCAACAGGCAGAGTAATGCAGTTACAGGTTGGAGCAAACATGGATCAGAATGCAAGGATTTATGTAGGCAATATGACTTCAACAGCACTTGGTTTGACAGACTCGCAGGGTAATCAAGGTAAGCTTTCTATTGCAGACCCGCAAGAAGCAAACCTAGCAATTGGTACAGTTGACAGCGCGTTAAAACTTGTTTCAAAACAACGTGCCGATCTTGGCGCTTATCAAAACCGTTTCGAGGTTGCAGCTCAAGGCGTAGCAATCGCAGCGGAAAATTTGCAAGCCGCCGAATCCCGAATCAGGGATGCCAATATGGCTTCCCAGATGGTTGATTATACAAAAGAAACCATCCTTAGCCAGACGGGAACCGCAATGCTGGCGCAAGCCAATCTGCGGTCACAATCGGTATTGCAGCTGCTTTCGTAGTTCTCAAATTTGTTTGAGACAATTAAAATTGCCGGTAAAGAGGCTTCTGGACGTCGTCTTTTTATCGCTGTCTGACCGTTGGAAACAGCGGTCAGATTGCCTGACTTCTTAAATAAGCGGCCAGGCAGTATAGAGGAAAGTGAAGTTCGCGCCTTCACTACCCTCTTTATCATCTGAACGCGCAAACATAGTTTGTAATAAAAACCTTGTTTGTGCGAACAGCGGTTAGGCTTCTGCCAAGGATAGGCGGAAGTAATGAACCCGGCCACATAGTGGTCAAAGTTAAAAATCAAAATGATTTTTAACAAGTAGGATTTATGTGGTTGGGCATTTTTTACACGGAGGTGAAAAATGTCAGTAGCAAGCGTGGGATTTAACCCTATCCCGCCCGTATCAATTCCTGATTCTCGGGGAAATCCGGCAAATTCTGTTCATGCAGCAAAACCGGAAGTAAAGGGAAAACCTGAGGAAAATCAATCTTCACAACCGGTATCTTCAGCACATGACAAACAATTGATTGATTTAGAAAGAATCGGACAGGCTTTCAACAAGAAACTGCAATTTGTAGTTGATCAAAGCTCTAACGAGATCATTGTCAAGGTAATTGACAAAGACACCGATAAAGTGTTGAAAGAGATTCCTCCTGAGGAATTACAACGGTTACATGAGAATTTAAAAGAGGCTATCGGTCTATTATTTGATGAGATGGTCTAATCTGATTTTTTAAAAAAGTCAGATACTAAACTGCTATTATTGGGGGAGTTTGCGGTTTATGTCCGATATTTACGTACCGGGAGTAAGAAGCAGGTTTAATTCAGATAAACTCATAGATGACCTGATGAGCGTTGAAAGGATTCCCAGGGACAGAGCACAAACTAATATTGACTCTTTGCAAATCCAAAAAGGATATTGGCAAGAGGTCGGCAGGCGCATAAATTCTTTGCGGGACAGCGCGCGCCATCTCTTCTCTTTTCAAAACCCTTTTAACGAAAGGATTGCAGACAGTTCAGACAGCACAGTGCTGACAGCCACTACAACAAGAGAAGCTCAGGAACAATCATTACAATTTACAGTAAAACAAACTGCATTAGCAGACCGCTTTCTATCTCAGCCTCTTGATGAGAGGATGAGGATAGAAGCCGGTACTTATTCGTTTTCTGTAGGTAAAAATGATATTTCCATATCTTTTCGGGGCGGCACTTTAAGAGACTTTGTAGAAATAATAAACAGAAGAGGGCAAGATAAACTCGGCGCATCTCTTATATCGGTTCAAACAGGAACAAGATCGCTTTTAATCGAAGCAAAACAAACAGGCATAGAAAACAGGCTTACCTTTTCAAATGATGCCTTAGACTTTGCACTTAACATCGGTATGATGCAAAGGGCAAACGACACGCAAAGAGATATCACAATTAACACCGATAATATCCGCAAAAGCGGGCAGAATGCATCAAACATATCGGTTCAAGACGGCGTTGTAAAAGTATCGCCGCAGTCCACTGCTTCCCTTCCCTTAAACCTTGCGGTAGAAGCAAACACCTCTTTAGTCCTTCGCCTTGAAACACAAACAAGGGTGGAAATAGGCGATGCGTTCTTTACACCGCAGCCTCCGACAGGCCCTGTTGTTCCTTCCGGAAACGTAACCTACGGCGGAATCACAATAGAAAACGAACCGTCTCATGCGCCGACACCCGAATGGCAGCCGCCTATAGCTCCTGTCCGCAATGACGATATGTCAGTCTTAACTATTAATTTTCAAGACGGCTCTTCCAGAAAACTTCCTGCAATAACAGACAGTAATAATTTTACGGCACGGCAATACCCTCTTTCAGAAATCGCTCAGGGAAAAACCATCACTTCAATTAACATAGAAAACAACAATACACACCGCGAAGTGTCTGTAGGAAAAATCGATGTAATTGACCCGTCTATAGCAGGCGGATTAAAACCTTTAAACGCGGTATCTTCGGCGCGGGATGCAATCATCTCTATGGAAGGGATAGAAATTAAACGCACTACAAATAATATTGACGATCTTATCCCCGGCGTTACATTGAATTTAAAAGGCGTATCAGATCGCCCTGTCAATTTAAATATACGGGGTAATACGGAAAGCGTAAAAGATGCGATAATTGCATTTGTAGGAAACTACAACCGTCTTATTGCAGAAATAAATATCCTTACAAGTACAAGGGGGAACGTAAGCGCACCCGATATGACTTCGCAATCAAGAGGGGATTCACGGCTTATTGACGAATTAACCTATTTATCAAGAGAAGAAGCAGACGAAATGAGAAGAAGGTTAGGCGCATTCGGCGGGGATGTTACATTAAATACTTTAAAAAACAACCTTATGCGGACTGTATCCGCCCCCTACCCTACACACATGGAACGCGATCTTTCATTGCTTGCCCAGATCGGCATCAGCACAAATGCGGATAGAAACACAGGCTACGATGCTTCGCGTCTTAGGGGATACCTCCAAATTAACGAACAAACACTTGACGGCGCACTTGAAAATAGAATTCCCGCTATTAGGGAGTTATTCGCATCTGATACAACAGGGGATATGCTTGCAGATACAGGGGTTGCTTTTAATGTTGATGCCCTTGTCCGCCCCTTTGTGGAAACAGGCGGTATTGTCACTTTAAAAACAAACACCATAGATTCACGAATCAATCAGGATGAAAGGCGCATCTCTACATTAGACCGCCAGTTAGCTGCAAAGGAACAGGAATTACGCATCCAATTTGCAAGAATGGAATCGGCTTATGCAAGGATGGAATCTATGTCTACTTCTCTTGATAATTTTAACCAGCAAAACCGCGGAAACAGATAATCTATGAATATACGAATTAATGGGGTAACACTCGATGTAAGCCTTGAAAAAGAAAAATATGTAAGCGAAATCCTCACTGAGATTGAAAAATGGCTGTCAGATTCAGGGCATGTTTTAAGCGGTCTTACAGTTGACGGCAAAGAGATGAATGCATCAGAAATTGATAATGTTTTTAAAAAAGAAATCAGCACAATAGAAAATCTTGATATTCACACAGAGTCTATCTCGTTTCTTACTTCTTCATGCTTATCTGTACTGCTGGAAGACATTAAAAAATTTGAAAGCATCAGCTTTGAAGAAAAATCAAATTTCTTTAATAACTGGAAAGAAACATCTTGTGCAAAATTTATAAATGAAGAAACGCCCGATCTTTTTTCGTTATGCGAAAATACATTCCTTCGCGGTGAAATAAGCTGCCAGCTTTTAGTTTCTGTCACAGAAGAAAGAATTCGCGAGATTAATGAGCCTGACACCGAATTTTCTAAGTTAGAATCTGTTATAAATGAAATTTGCGGAAAACTTACCGACCTTCCTTTAGATATTCAGACCGGCAAAGAAGCGCAGGCGGCTCAAACTATCCAGTTATTTACAGCAATCACAGAAAAAATAATGCGTATCTATTATCAGTTAGATACTCAAGGTTATTTTAACAAGGAACAATATGAAGCTGAAAAAGAAAAAATAATAAAACGGATAACAGATTTTACAGGAATTTTACAGGAATTATATGACGCTTATCAAAAAAATGATTCCGTTCTGGTTGGAGACTTGGCAGAATATGAAGCATCTGTCAGGATAAAAGAAATTTATTCAATTATATTGTCTAAAATTCAGCCGCAAACGGAAAAACTGAGGTAAAAAATGGGAACCGATTTTACAGGTATCAGTCTGGAACCGACTTTATCTGCAAAAGACATAATTATCTTTCTTATTGTAATGGCTGTAATCATAGGAGTTTTAATTGTAGTAAATGCTGCCAAGAAAGGCTCTTCCAAAGGGGGTAAATCAGGTTCTTCAGGAGGAGGTTTCGGAGGGATTTTTTCAACTTTTACCTTACACCGTATTGCAAGAAACATCGGCTTAAGTAATCCGCAGGTTAAAATGCTTGATTTTGTTTTTAAAACTGACGGTGTTACCGACCCTGAAAAATCCATCGCTACCCCTGCCCTGCTTGACCGTCATTTCAGGAGGGCATACCGCGTAATAGAACAGACCTCCGGCAATGACGCAGAAGTGCAAAAAAGACTTGCGCTTTTGTTTTCCACCAGAAATTTACTGGAAAGCAGCCCAATAGGGGCGATATCTTCATCAAAACAATTGAAGGATGACACCGTTTTAACAATTACTCACGGGAATGAAAAATTTGAAATTGCTGTAGTTTCATCAAAAGAAGATAATTTAATTGTTGAAACCCCAAAAACCGTCTTAGGAAGCCATGTAAAAATACCGCGCGGAACCAGAATTTCTGTTTTATTTTTTACTAAAAGCAATAAAGGTTTTTCTTTTGAAAGCCGCATAGTGGGTTACGGCTCAACACAAGGTATCCCCACATTAATGATTGCGCACTCAAATCAGTTAAGATTTTTATCCCAGCGCCGGTTTAGAAGAAGGCAATCAGTTATTGCGTGTTTTATGTTTTTAGTGTATGTTGAAGGGAGCGGTAAAAAACAGCGTTTGATAGTTGACAAACGCCGTTCCAACGGCAGCATTGCAGACATATCTGTAGGGGGCTGTTCAATTAAAACGATGTCCCCTATACAAGTCGGGGCAAAGTTTAAAATTGAATTTACTCAAAGAGATACAAATGTAGCAGCTTTAGGACAGGTATTAAGAACGAACAGGACAGGAATGAATACAACGATTCATGTTAGGTTTTTAAGGGTATCACAAAAGTCAATGAATATCATTAATGCTTTTGTATATGAATATGCTAATGATTAGAAACTAACACTGTAAAAAAAAGGAAGTGGGAAATGAAAGTTATTTCAATTAAAGACACAATCAGAAAAGATGTACCGATTTATTACCGTATGCTTTACACAGGTGTTGCAGTAATAGAATTAAACGATGTAGCACAGGATTTTAGAATCGATTTTTCAATCGAAACAAAACCGACAGGTATGAAAGAGATAATTATTAATTTTATTGATAAAATAGACTACCCTCTTATTCCGGTTACCAAAGAATTAAAACAATATATTTCTAATTTAGATTATGAAGGCGGACTCCCCGATCTATAATTCAGAAAAAACTTTCATTTCCAATTCACAGGAAGAAACTCTCGCATTAGGAAAAAAGATAGCATCTGATTTAAAACAAGGCAGTGTGGTTGCTCTTTACGGCACACTGGGAAGCGGCAAAACCATCCTTGCCAAAGGGATTGCACTCGGATTGGGAATAACAGAAAACTTAACAAGCCCTACATATACGATTATTAATGAATACGATTTAAAAAACTATCCTGCATCGCTTTATCATATTGATGTTTACCGTCTTGAAAATGAAAAAGATTTTGAAGATATCGGAGGCATTGAAATTCTAAACTCAAACGGAATTTGCATAATTGAATGGAGCGAGCGTATTTTAAAATCGCTGCCTGCCGATGCGGTTAAAGTTTCTTTTGAGATTACAGGGGATAATTCAAGGGTGATAAAAATTTCTTACTTTTTAGACAATGATTTATCTATTGACTAATTGTAGGTAATAACCTACATTGTATATATGGAATACGAAGTTGAACAGCTTGAAACTTTTGTCACATGGTTAGACAAACTGACAGATATACGTGCAAAAAATCGTATTATAACCAGAATTGAACGTGCCAAAGGAGGAAATTTTGGCAATTGGTCTGCAGAAGGCGGGAAGGTTCGGGCAATGGTTATTGATTATGGTCCCGGTTACCGCTTGTATTATACAATTAGGCAAAATACAATTATTATCCTCCTTTGCGGCGGTGATAAAAGTACTCAAAAAACAGATATAAAAGCGGCACAAAAACTTGAAGAGGAGTTAAATTAAATGAAAACAATCAAATGGAATATTTATGATCATCTTAAAACTGAAGAAGAAATTGATGGTTTTATCGAAGCATCAATTGAAGAAGCGAAAAATGATACTGACCCAAAATATTTAATTCATGCGCTTGAAACTGCCGCACGTGCACGCGGTATGTTAAAAACAGCAAATGAAGCGGATGTTGATCGCGCAAGTCTCTATCGTATTCTTTCCGGTGAAACAGATCCAAGGGCAAGCACCCTTGTAAAAATAGCCAACGCTCTTGGTTATCGTCTGACCCTTGTTAAACAAACAGAGTGTTCACATTAGATGCAATGTCTCATGAAAAACTCTAATGTGAATTAATTATTTATAATTTATATAATTAAAAGAATCGTTAACATCTTTTTTTATTTCAGATATTAAATGAAAAATTATCTCTTTTTTTACTTCTATCGGCAATTTTTTTAAATATTCTTTCGTTTTTATTTTTTTTGGTTTTTTGCTTTCAATTTCATATATAAAAAGTTCATAAGAGGCTATCCCAAGCGCGCCGGCTATTTTTTCTATTTTTTCAAATGAGGGGATACGTCTGCCCATTTCAATTTGCCCTATATAATTGGATGTCGTATCACACATTTCGGATAATTTCATCTGAGAAATTCCAAGTTCTTTGCGCTTTTTTTTTAGATTCGCAATAAATATCTGTTTTAATGTCATAACATTAAGTCTAATAGACACAATTTTCTTATTTTTTACACCTGCCGTATAGACATATATTATTAATTTTGCTATTATGTCTTTATGACATACGTAATACAAATATATTAGGAGGTAATATTTTGAAGCATGTTTATGTTTTTATATTTGTTTTATTTTACACAAGTATTATATCTGTTAATGCTCAGGATTTAATCATTTTAAGAGACGGAAATGTAATTGAATCAAAAGTTGCAGAAATATCTCCAAGCGAGATCAAATACAGACGTTTTAACCATTTAGACGGTCCTGTAATTGTAATTGCAAGAGCGGATGTACTTACAATAAGATATGAAAATAAAACAATAGAAATTATTAATCCCATTTCCGTCACTAGGCAAGAAAGAAATCAATCCGATTATCGCCGGGTTCCGCAACCTGACATACAATCCAATGAACCGACTTTATTACAAACTATACTTAATCAAATGCCTGCTATTCCCATTGCAGGGAATAATTTGAAATTTGAATTCCGCGGTGAAACTTGGATAGCAAAAGTTAACGGAGAAAATTTTTCGACAGGAACTATTGAATTTGGAGAAACCGATGAAGGCTGTATTTTAACTCTTAAACAAACTCATATATGGCCGGGCGCCGTCGGGAAAACTGCCGGAAGGGTTGCAAATATTGTACCGGGAGGTAATATGGTAAGCGGTGCGCTTAATACGGCAGGGAATATTGCAGGGGCTGCCGGAGCGGTAGAAATGTCAGGTCCTGTAATTGTTCTTGAATATAAAGCCGGACCGCCTTCTTCTCTTAGACTTCTTTCCGCTTCTCAAAAAGATACTGAAAAAACAAGAGAAGTAAGCAATCCAACAGAAAAATCTGCTAATTTTAAAAATAACTGGATGTCATATGAATTAGCTTATATAGGTTTGGGTATAAGATATGAACGAATGCTTGGTTCTAAAATATCGCTTGGAGTAAATGCTTATTTGGGTGTTGTATTTCCATATTCTGAAATAAATACATTCCTTCGTGTTTATCCGTGGGGTAAGACTTTCTTTTTAGGTGTAGGATTTGGTTATTATAATGAATACTTAGAAGAAGGACATTATATTCATCATTTTGATGGTAATTTTGTGTATGGAAATAGTAATGGATTTACGATTATTCCTGAAATAGGATGGAAAATAGATGTCGGCAAACCCGGCGGTTTTTATATAATGCCATGTCTGACATATCCTTTTGTTATTGGACATAATGTTGGATATAGATTAATTTACTTTGGAATGGGGAACGTATTTTAATTATTTAAGAGAAAGGCGCAAAGGGATTTATTTCATTATTCCTTTTGCGCTGTAGAATTTCTTTATTTAACTCACTCTTGACTATCTTAAAATAAAAATAGAATATCAATATCTATGAACCTTCTTGCAATAGATACAAGCTCGTCAATCCTCTCTGTTGCAATTTCAAGCGGAAAAAATATCCATTACAAAGAAACAGATACAAGCATGAAGCATTCAGAGCTTGCAGTTATTTTTATTAACAGCCTGATGAAAGAAGCGGATTTATTACCGGGCGGTTTAAACGGCGTTTTTTGCATGGGAGGACCGGGTTCTTTTACAGGGCTTCGTATCGGTTATTCAATTGCAAAAGGTTTGGCTCTTTCACTTTCCATCCCTTTTGCGCCTGTGCCTACTTTGGATTGTATCGCTTATCTAGATAAAGAAAATGAGAATAAAACTTTATTGGCGGTAATAGAATCCAGAAAAAACGCCTGTTTCTATGCTTTTTTTAAAGACGGTATACGCCTAACAGAAAATATGGAAGCTGATTATTCACATATTGCACAGGAAATTAAGAATTATAAAGAGCAAATTATTCTGACAGGTCCTTCTTCTGCACTTTTTTACGATTTTTTACCGTCAGAATTAAAAGAAAATATATTTTTAAATTATAAAAACAAAGGATTTGCCAAAGAAATTATTCATATTGCACAAAAATGTAATTTATTAGATAATGATAACACTGAATTTTTATATTCAGGACCTGATTATATAAGGGTCAGCGACGCAGAAGCCGCACTTATGCAGGGTAAATAAAAAAATGGAATGGGTGTATGAATTATATTATCGAAGAAGAATTAGAAGCTATCGAAGAAGACGATGATGATATTGAAAATATTAATCAAAATGAAGATCTTGAAATTGAATATGAGATATCATCTTTACACAACCCGTTTAAAACAAGCGTATTCCCTGTATTAATTATTAACAAACAATTAAAAATTATTTTTACAAACGAAGCATGTGATCATATGTTCTCCGGTTTTAAACATATTAAAGGAAAATATTTTTTTGATTTATTCGGCAAAGCGTTTGAAATAGATGATATAAGAAAAATAAGAGAAACAATAATAAACGGCGGCAACGGTTTTTCATGGAAAGGCACTGCCCAATTGAAAACCCGCGATACTGTTTCCGTTCAAATCAGGGTATATATATTCCCTCTGGAAATGGATTTAAACTCACCAAGTGATTTTGTCGTTATGTTCGATGACTTTACGGAAGAAAATAAAAAACTTTTACGATCTGTTTTCTTGTCATTGCTTGAAGCATCAAAATTAAAAGATAACGATACCGGAAACCACATCATTCGGGTCAATGAATATTCAAAACGGCTTACAGAAGAACTATTTAAAATAGGCAGTTCCAATGATGAAAAAGCTTTAAAATTCAAACGCATTGATGCGGATTTTATTGATAACATCAGCTTTCTTGCCGCAATGCACGATGTCGGCAAAATCGGCACACCGGATGACATTCTAAATAAAAAAGGACCCTTGTCTGATTGGGAATGGGCTGTAATGCGCGAACACACCAAAAACGGCGCATTTATCCTTTCAACTTATCCCTACCCAATGGCAAAAGAAATCGCGCTTTCCCACCACGAAAAATGGAACGGCACAGGCTACCCCTTCCAATTAGAAGGGGAAATGATCCCTATTGCCGCAAGAATCGTAATGATAGCGGATGTTTACGATGCTCTTCGCATGGAGCGCTGTTATAAACCTTCCCTTAGCCACGATGTATCGGTTGCAAAAATAATTGAACAAAGCGGCACTCACTTTGATCCTTCGCTAATCGAAGTGTTTAAAACAATTGCAGATGATTTTGAACTTATTTATAATAAATATGCGGATTAGATTCAATTTCCTCAAAAGCCTCTTTTAGAAATTGGTTTAAAAATAACATTTTATCTTTTTCTTTCCAACGCTCTAATGTTTGCATAAGACAATCTTCGATTGTGCAATTAAAACGCTTTTTAAATAATTGTTCGTCAGGCCCTTCAATGTAACGGTAACCCATTAAGATACTCTCTTTTAAAAGCGTTATACGATCTATTTCTTCCAACTCAAATTCAAATGCTAATTGCTCTTTATTAATTGCTCTTTGTTCATTGTTTTTTAAAAACGTAAATCTTTTCGCATCACCTTTATCATCATCAATCATCGTAGCGGATGCAGAAGGACCCGCTCCTAACCAGCTTTTCATTTGCCAATAGCGGATATTGTGAAGACAGCGTTTTGACACTTCTTTTGTATCTTTAAAAGCGAAGTTAGACACTTCATAGTGTTCAAAACCCGCTTTTAAAAGAGCGTCTTTTCCTGTAAGCCAAAGACAGTCTTGAGTATCTGTGTCCGGCAAAAAAACTTTTTTGTTTTTTATTTTTTCTTCAAGAGGTGTGCCGTTTTCTACAGTAAGACTGTAAAGAGAAATATGAGAAGGAGAAAAATCCAATATTTGTTTTATATCATCAAGAATTATTTTTTTATTTTGAAAAGGAAGCCCTGTTATTAAATCAACGGATAAATTATCTGGAAAAAAATGCGAAGCAAGAGCAAGGCTTTTTTTTACTAATTCTGCATCACCTATCCGCTTAACGCAAGAGCGCGAAGGCTCATAAAAAGTTTGCACCCCTAAACTTAGCCTGTTTACACCTGCGTCAGCGCATGCGTCAAGAAAATTTTCTGTTAATGATTCTGGGTTTGCCTCTATTGTAAACTCAACCGGAGAAAAAAAAGGAATGCTCTTTAAGGCATCAAAGAGAATACGGATTTTTTCTCCCAAAACAGAAGGAGTTCCGCCTCCTATGTACACTGTAGGAATTTCTTTAACACCAAAAAAATCAATTTGATATTTTATATCGTTTACAAGAGCATTAAGATAAGAGTCAATATAATCATCATTAATAGTATCTTTTGCAACCGAATAAAAATCACAGTAATCACAGAAAGAAGCGCAAAATGGAATATGTATGTATAGGGAAACGCTTGTATTAATTTTTTCCTCTTTATTTTTAACTTAATACAACTCTAATCTATTCAATGGCCAGAATCTTAAAACAGCTCTTGCCGTTATCGAAGAAGGAGAAACAGGACCCCATGTGCGTGAATCGTTTGTATTGCTGCGGTCATCGGAAACTACAAAACATTCGTTTAATCCTAATTTAATTGCGTCCATTCTTCCGGAAAAGGGAATTGATTCATCCCATGTTATATTTTGCTGAATAGAATTTTCAGATGAGTTTTTATTATCAAGCATTTCAGGTTTTGCCGGGTGATACGGTTTATCTGAAAATTCAAACTCTGTAAGAACATAAGTGTGTCCTATAGCTTTTATTCTGAAAACATAATCATTCATGGAAATTTCATCGCCTGGTAAAGCGATAACTCTTTTAATATAATACTGTCCGTCTTTAGCAAAAAGACTTATTCGCTGTAATGTAAAAAACCTTACTGTTGCATCTAACAGACGCAAAGGTAATTTTCGGCTTACAGCATTTTTTTTATTTATTAATACTATTGTCCCTCTTTTAAATAATAAATTGCTTTCATCGCTTTTTTTCAGTTTCCATGGAGGGGTAAAAGAAGTAAAAATTAAACGGTCGCCTTTAAGAAGACCCGGCTGCATGGTTTCGTTATCCACTACCCATACAGAAAAGAAAAAAGTTACCAAGCAGTTATACGCAACTATAAAAAGAATAAAAAATAAAATAAATTTTAAAAGACGATGGCGTTTGTTTTTTAAATCAACGTATGAATATTGCGCCCTTTTATCCAACATTAAACCGCCTCACTTTATACTGCCCATTCTGCGTGCAGGCCAATAAATAACCATTCCTTTTCCGAGTACTTTAGTTAATTTTACAGGTCCAAAGTAACGCCCGTCCCTTGAATTATCGCGGCTGTCCCCCATTGGGAAAATCCTGCCTTCAGGAACATACCAGCCAAGACGCTCCTTTGCAAATAAAACTGCATAACGGCTGTCATGAGGAGCTGCTTTCCTTAATGTTTCAAGTCTCGCTCTTCCGTGTGCAAGAGAATCTGCAAATTGATTTAATTTTGAAGCTTCATCAAATAATTTTTGCGAAGGCTGTATACCTCTGTCTAACCATGCAGTTACTTTTCCGGATGCATTAATCGGCGGATACTGATCTTCGTTTATTAATCGCGTGATATTATGATTAAAAGAGCGCATCTGAAGCAGCGTGCGCTGTTTATTATATTCCCTTTCGCTAACCCAGCGATCCTCTCCTGCAAAGCGAATTTTCATCTCGCCTTTTTCTGTTTTTAAATGATCGCCTGCATACCCTGCCGCACGTTTTATCAGAAAATGAACACGCGGCTCTCCTGTTTCGTCTTTATCAATATCAACCAAAGAAAGCGTTAGCATATAAATGATCCTCTGGGCGATATCAAAGACAGTCCCCCGCGAGATATACGAAGGGTTTTCAAAAATAATAATATCATTGCGTTTTGGCTGTACCATACTGGGCAGCTTAAAAAAACCAGGCAGCAATTCAGGACCATATACTATTTTATTAACAAAAACATGATCCCCTATATTTAAAGTATCAATCATTGAACCGGAAGGGATACGGTATGCCTGAATTAAATATTGATTTAAAAGTAAAACCATAGATGCCGCCCATAAAAACGCTTCGATCCAGTCTAAAGCGGCGTTTTTTGCCTTGCGTTTTTCCCTCTTAATTTGGCGAATTTTAGCTCTATGTGTTAAAAATTTCTCTGTAATTAACTGAATACGGTCAAAAAAGTCCATTTGCGTGATTTTATCATAATTAAAGGTATCGATCAAGGCAATTAAAATATCGCACACTCCTTTTGTGAGCAAAAGGAGTGTTTTTTACTTTACACAATTTTTATTGGAATATAAAATGATAACTAAAGGGGGAAATAGTCTTGTTAAAAGCAATTGGTAAATTAATAGCCGCATTTAACGGCAATACGAAAAAAGCCCAAATAGCGGCAGGTGTTTCATGGGGAATTCTTTTAGGATTAATTCCTGCAGGTAATTTTTTCTTTATTGTATTATTTTTAATTTCATTTTGCTTCAGACATCATCATTGGTCAAAAATTTTCGGACTAACAATTGTTAAACTTCTCTCCCCTTTAATTATTATGACCCTCGATTCACTTGGCTGGTTTATTTTAACAGGTATTGAACCTTTACAGCCTTTCTTTACTTCACTTTATAATATGCCTTTTGTCCCTTTCACTAAATTTAATAATACATTAGTTGCAGGAGGACTTGCCGCAGGAATAGTACTTTGGCTTCCTTTCTTCTTTATCTTTTTAGGGATCATCACTTTATACAGAAATATTATTGCTGATAAAATCAGAAATTCCAAATTTATAAAGAAACTTGCAGATTCACCTGTTTTTACTGTTATTGATAAAGTGTTATTTAAGTAGAGGTATCATATGGAAAACGAAACAAACATTGAACCAAAAGAAGAAAATACAGAAATTAAAACACAGGCTGATAATGAAACAAATACAGAGATAAAAACAGAAACTAAACCGGATGGTCAATCAGAAACATTAACAGATTTAACAAAATCAAATAAACCAAAAAAGCCGGTAAAAATACCGCGCATTTTTAAAAAACCTATAAAAAAGAAAAGATTCGAAAAACGATTTGCACATTTTATTGAACATCCTAGTGATAAGAAATTTTTTATTGAATGTTTTACTTTAAAAAAAGATGAAAAAGAAAACGAAGTATATGCGATCAAAGAAAACTTAACAAAAGAAGAAGTAAAAAAATTAAATGGATTAATTAAAGTAATAAAAGCAAATCAAAAAGGACCGATTAATTTTATCCCTCTTCTTGCAATTTCAATTATCGGAGCTGCAATTGTATTTTTCTTTATAATTTTCGCTAACCCCTTGTTGGAAACTGCAATGGAAAAAGGTTTGGAAGCAATATTTGAAGCAAAATCAGATGTTGATGATTTGCGTTTAAGCCTTATAAAATTTGAAATTGCAATATCAGGAATTACTGTCGCAAACCGCGACAGCCCTATGACCAATCTTTTTCAAATGAGCAAAACAAGAATCAAACTTAAACCTGATGCTGTATTAAGAGGGAAAATTTATATCGAAGAAATACGCGCCGATTCAATACGTTTCGGAACAGAACGAAAAACTTCAGGTGCAATCCCTTTAAGACCTAAAAAAGAAAAACCGCCGAAACCTCCAAGACCGGAAAGCCCTCCTCTTGTCGATCTTAAGAACTTCGATGCAATGGCTTTATTAAATCAGGAGTATGACAAATTAAGCACGCCTAAACTTTATGATTTAGCGATAAACACTTATAACGAAACAGTATCAAAATGGCAAAAACAAGTTGATGATACAAAAAAACAAATTGAACAGCTTCGCGCTTCATCTGCTCCATTATTAAGTACTAATATCAATAATATCCGCGACATAGATGCGATACGCAAAACTATTCAAGACCTTAACACAGTTTATATTGCCTCGCAAAGTGCGGTTAGTCATGCATCAAGTATTGTAAGCGGGATAGAGGCTGATTTTTCATTGGCAAGAACTCTTGAAACAAATGCACGTAACGCAATTACAGACGATATTAATCATTTAAAATCCTATATTGATTTAGGAAGCGGAGCTGCATTCGGTGTAATAGAACCTATTATCCGCGATATGCTCTCTGATTCTGCCGAGCAATATATTGAATACGGTCTTGCCGCTTTGGAAGCTTTAGAAAAAATAAAACAGATGTCTGCCGAAGCAAAGAAAAAAGAGAAGCCGAAAAAAGTGCCTAAGGTTGTTTTTAAAGGCAGAGATGTATCCTACCCTGTTGCTTCATATCCTGCATTCTACTTAGGTACAATGGCATCAGATTTTTTACTTGACACATGGAAGTGGGATTTTGATTTACGCAACATCAGCTCCAGCCCCGACCTTACAAATCAACCTATAACATTAAAATTAGGTGTATCTGAACAAGGAAGCGTCCGCCAAAAAAGCGTTGTTTTTAACGGCAGCGCAGATCTTAGATCAAACCCGCAAGATCGCTTTATTGCAGATGTAAATGCAAAAGGATTTCCTGTCACAATAGGAAATCAATTAAAAGAAGTTGGAATAGACGGTTTATCAGGTGATTCAAATATTACCGTTAATATCACAGGAAAACCTGACGGCGGTTTTTCTGCCGGAGGAGACGTAAAAATTGAAAGCGCAAGACTTATAAATCCTTCAGGGATTATCGCAGAAGCGGTTAATACCGCAATAATACAGGCAGGAAGTATAGATTTAGGTCTTCAGTATATCCATTATATTAATCAAACCGATGTTTTTAAAATTACAACCAATATCGGAGACCTCTTTGCTCAGGCTTTACGCAATACCGCCTCTGCTTATGCAGAAAAAGCCAAAGAAGAGATTGAAAGGGTCTTACGCAAAAAAATAGATGAATACATTGACGGCAGGTTTGGCTCAAAAGAAGATATTGACAAGCTTTTGAATATCGCAAAGGGAGATAAAACCGCAATCGATCAGATCACAAACGAAATAAACAATAAAAAGAACGAATATGAACAAAGACTGCGTACCTTAGCCGGCGGCGTAATTGACGAAGCGACACGCCAAGCAGAAGAAGCGGCGCAAAGAGCAAAAGAAGAAGCGGATCGTTTAGCGGAGGAAGCGGCAAAAAAAGCAAAAGAAGAAGCGGATCGTCAGGCACAGCAATTACTGCAAAATGTACCGCGTCCTTCATTGCCAAGCTGGCGATAAATTGAGATTTTTAAACGGTTTAAATTAATTGACGTTTTTATCAAAATTGTCTTGACAGAAATAATATAAGCGGTATTCTATACATTAGTTAGATATTTAAGGAGTCTAAACATGAAAAGATCATTTATTTTCTTTTTTGTTTTAATATTTGTTTTTCCGATTTGTCTTTTTGCACAAACCGGAGCATCCGGTGTCCGCGATTATGTCGGATTAATCAATCAAAGTTATCATCCCGGTATTGTCGCATACTTTGAAAAAGTCAAAAAAGAGTTTACCAAACGCAATGAAACAGACCTTGTAAAAGTTATCGATATTATCTTAAGCGGCGGATTCGGTTCCGGTTTTCTTTACAGTGACGGAAGAGGTAATTTTTACGTCATCACTAATAACCATGTTGTAACTCAAGCGCATGAACTTTCAATTACTTTTGAAAAAACAGACGGAACAAAAACAAAATTGGAAAACCTAAAAATTATTGCAACCGATGTAGATGCAGACCTTGCAATCCTATCTATTCCTGCAGGGCAAAGACCTTTGGTAACACAAGGCTTATCCTTTATAACAAGAGATGCAGAAGAAGGGGAAGAAGTATTTTCAGCAGGTTTTCCCGGATTGGGGATAACTCCTATTTGGCAGTTCGGAAACGGCAGGGTCTCAAACGCTTCTGCAAAGTTTCCTAAAAGCCTGAACGATGATACCCAAATGGGACCTTTTATTCAGCATACAGCACAAATTGACGGAGGCAACTCAGGCGGGCCTCTTTTAGTCGCGCAAAGAACTGCTCCTTCAGGATACGCAGTCGTTGGTATCAATACATTAAGCGGTGTAAACAGACAAGCTGCAAATTATGCAATCCCTATCAGCACGGTACAGCCTTTTATCAATAACGCGCTTAATCCAAGACCTGAAACTTATAAGCAAGCCCTTGATGACAGGCTTGCTAAATTTGTTGAAGGCGTATCAGGAAATAAATCCGTTTATCCTCACATCTCTGAGTTTCTTTCTGCAGTTTGTATCGGAGAAAACGCAGAATATGCTTTTGAAGAAATGCTTGAAAAAGCATCAAGGCAAGTTGTCCGCGATTTTGTTGATAAAGGCAGAGAAGATTTTATCGGCGCGATGGCGGTAGCGATTGCATGGACTATCGAAAACAGTATAAAAAACAACAAAAGTACATTTACAACAACTTTAAAAGAAGTAACAGGAGAAGGGGAAGAATACACAGTAGTGTTAAATATAAACAATAAAGATATAAACACTGTATGGATTCGCGAATACGGCAATTGGAGAATTAAATCCTTCGGCACAGTAGCTTCAGGAGATACTTCGCTTATAGACCGCAGACAGACAAAACGAGATTCGGTTGCAAGCATGAGAATGAGCAGCCCCTTCCGTGTAGAAGCAGGATATGCATTCCTCTTTGACAGAGCACCTGCAGCCCTTTATTTATCGTTAGATGCAAGTCTTTACGGAGTAAATGTTTATTTTGCAGAAGATCTCTGGAGCGTTCAGGTTTATTTCGGCGCTCACTTTCCAATACCTATCGGATCTATAGGTTTAATGCCCTTTATCAGACTCGGAGGAGGGATAATCAAAGATGAGACAGTTAAAAAGGACTTTATGGATTTTCCTTTCGATTTTTCAATTATGGTGCAAGGCGGGCTTAAGGTAACCACTTCTGTAGTACCCGGTCTTTATGCAGGGGTTGGATACCAATATAATCTTCCTTTTCCAAGTAAACTTCCATTTGAAATGGCATTAACTATTTCTGTAGGGTATTCTTTCTAACAAAGAATCCGCTGATTTACACAGATTAAATCCGTGTAAATCAGCGGATCATATTAATCCCATCAATCCCCCGCAAGCGCCGATAATTTCTCTCTTATAAACTCACTCTTTTCTTTTAAACCTATGCTTCCCAAAGTCATTAAAAGCACATTAGGTTTTTTAGGATCGGGTTTTACCTTTCCGGAGGACTCCTGCATAAGACGCAGCAGACGCTCAACTTTAACCCGCGCTACTTTAAAAAACTCGATTCTTACTACACCGTTTCTTTCTTTTAAAGAGGAAACTGTCAGCTGACGGCAGATAATCCTTATTTCTGCAAGAGCAAGCAATGAAGCAGCCTCATCGGGGAGAGGACCGAAACGGTCTATAAGCTCTGAGTAGACACGCTCTAAATCTTCTTTCTCGCGGATTGCGGCAATCATTTTATACACTTCCATCTTTTCTTGAGAAGAATCAATGTAAGAGTCGGGGATAAAACCTGAATATTCAAGTTCAAGAAGGGATTCTGTTTCAGATTCATAATTAGAATCTTCAAGACGCTTTACAGCCTCGTCTAATAATTTCATATACAGATCAAAACCAACCGAATATATATCGCCTGATTGTTCTCTTCCTAAAAGATTTCCCGCCCCTCTTATTTCCATATCTTTCATGGCAATTTTAAAACCGGAGCCTAATTCTGTAAAATCTGAAATTGTCTGCAATCTTTTCATGGCAATTTCAGATAACGATTTTTGCTCAGGATAAAAAAGATAAGCATAAGCAAGCCTGTCGCATCTTCCCACCCTTCCCCTTAATTGGTAGAGCTGTGAAACTCCGTACATATCCGCTCTGTCTATAATAATTGTATTTACATTCGGAATATCAATACCGTTTTCAATTATAGTAGTTGAAACAAGCACATGAAAACCGCCGTGAATAAAACGGCGCATAACGTCTTCAAGGTCTTGGGCATCCATCTGCCCGTGAGCTGTTTCAATTAACATTTCGGGTAACAATTTTTCAAGACGGATTCTTATCTCCCTTAAAGTTTCAATGCGGTTGTGCAGAAAAAATATCTGCCCTCCCCTTTCGGCTTCGCGTCTTATCGCCTGTGTAATAAGATGATCATTGTATTCATCAACGATTGTCTCAATGGGATGCCGCCCCGGAGGAGCAGACGCTAAAAGGCTCATGTCCCTGATTTTTACAAGGCTCATATGGAGAGTGCGCGGGATAGGCGTAGCAGAAAGGGTAAGGCAGTCAACATTTGTTTTTAATTCTTTAAGACGCTCCTTATCCTTAACCCCAAACCTTTGTTCTTCGTCAATTACAATAAGCCCTAAGTTTTTAAATTGCACATCACGCTGTATAATGCGGTGAGTTCCTACAAGAAGATCAATTTCGCCTTTTTTTAACTGCTCTATAATAATACGTATTTTCCTTTTATCAACAAAACGTGAAAGCATCGCTATTTTTACAGGGAACTGCGAAAAACGTTCAAGGAAGTTTTCATAATGCTGCTCGACAAGAATTGTCGTGGGTGCAAGAAAAGCAACTTGTTTTCCCCCCATTACAGCTTTAAAACAAGCCCTGATTGCAACCTCTGTTTTACCGTAACCGACATCGCCGCAGATAAGCCTGTCCATTGGGGATTGGCTTTCCATATCGTCTTTAATTTCTTGAATACAGCGCAGCTGATCCTCTGTTTCTTCAAAAGGGAAAGCCGCTTCAAACATGGTTTGCCATTCTGAGTCCTTTGGAAAGGCAAAGCCTTGTGCTTTTTTGCGTTTTGAATATAATTCGATCAGTTTTTCCGCAATATCTTCTACAGATTTTTTTACTTTATTTTTTCTGTTCTCCCAGCTCTTTGAGCCGATAGTATCAAGGCGGGGCGGCTGCCCTTCGCTTCCGATATAACGCTGTACCAGATTTAACTGTTCAACAGGAACAAAAACCGTTTCTTCGTTTGCATATTCAATTTTGATATAATCCCTTTCATGGAATAAATCAGTCATATTTTTATCTTGGAAACTTGATTTAATCCTTTCTATTCCCTTAAATAATCCTATACCGTGATTTACATGCACAACATAATCACCCGGATTTATTTCTACAAATGTATCGATAGGGCTTGACCTAGCGGTTTTCAAAGAGACAGGAAGGCGTTTGCGCCTCCCGAAAATTTCTTTTTCCTGAACAACACAAAATTTAATGTCAGATAACGCAAAACCCGCTGTTAAAGGACAGGCAATTATTGAAAGAGATTTATATCCTGAAAACTTCGCCGCCAAAAACGGCTCAAAAATTGTTTTAATGCGTTCTGCTTGCACTTCCGATTCCGCCGCTACTGCAATCTGCCAGCCGCTTTGCAAAAGCGAAGCAAATTCTTCTTTAAGGTAATTGATATTACCAAAGAAACTTCGCGCAGGCTCGCAAGCCAATTCAATATGACTGCTCTCCTGTTTCGGCTCTCCTTTAAGAGTTCTAAACGAAATAACACGGGATGATTTTTTAAAAAACCGATCAAGTAAATCGCTGAAATTTAAAAGTAAACGTTCCGGCAAAGGATACTGGATAGGTTCTTTAGAAACGCTATTATCCCTTTTCGCTCTTGAATACTGCCCTTGAAATTCACGGAAAATACTGTCATGCATATTCTCAAGTCTTTCCCTGTCAATCAAAATTAAAATACCTTCAGGATCAAGATAATCTAAAACACTGGAAGTAAAAAAATTATCTTTTCTGTCTTCCTTAAAAAATGCCAACGGAAAAAACATCTCTTCGCCCTTTATCCATCGGTGCCGGATAAGATCATCAATTATTGATATTCCGCCGTCAGCAAATTCCTTGCATGATGCAAGATTTTTTTCCAATGTTTCTATACGATCATCTGTCCAGACAACTTCCTTCATAGGACGGATCGTTAAACTGTTTAATTTATCGCTTTTTGTCCCTTGCATAACAGGATCAAATTTTTTAATTGTTTCTACTTTATTAAAATCAAAAAGAATCCTGTACGCTTCTTCATCACTGCCCATGAAAATATCAAGAACCTCTCCGCGCAGGGCAAACTCGCCGTGAACCTGCACTCTTGGAACCCGCGTGTAGCCGTAAGAAACTAAAGTTTCGCATATAGAGACACTGTCAATTTTCCCTCCCGGTTTTAAAGTAAAAAGAAGGCTCTTTATATATTCCCGCGAAGGGAGAGGCGAAATTAAGGCACGGTTAGGAATGATATAAATACCGGGTTTCCCCAGAACTAAATCAGTTAAAACTTTTACCCTCTGACAGAAAACTGCGGCAAGGGGCGACAGTTCGCGGTAAGGAGCGCTCCCCCAAAAAGGAAATTTAAGACAGGGAATACCTGATTGCGATAAATCAAGCAAAAGATCATCTGCCGCCTCTTCGTTTGGGACTATGACAAAAAATTGCTTCCCTGAAAAAATACGGGCAATCAAAAGGGAGTTAAAAGAGCCTTCACTTCCTTCGATATCTATAGGAAACTTATATGCTTTAGCATTTGTTCCGTCTTTTACAGCAGAAATAAACGCAGAAACCGCCTCGGAAGCAGTCGATCTTTTTAAAAGTTCAGGAAAAGATAAGGTATTCATCGAATTCTACCGATTACTATAATATAGAAGTGTGTTCTTTTGGAATACCCTTATATTTAACAAAAATCCTTTTTTTGAGGAAGTATTATGAAAAAAACATATCAAACATTAGCCATTATTTTATTCGGTTTAATCAGCCTCTCGTTTATCCATGCCTTTGATTCTGTAAACTTAGTAAATGCCTCACAAGGAGAGGTTGAGTTTAATATCCGTTTTTATGACAGACGTGTATACTATGTAACAGACGGCAATACTGCAAGCGATCCTATTTATGTGCAGGTGACAATTACTAATAACAGCCCCTTCCCTTACAGGTTTAAGCTCGCCGATGACCGCGCTTTTACAATGAATATTGATATTAGAACGATGACAAACCGCAGGTTACCGGAAGCCGATTCACTTATCCGCAAGAGAACAACTTATAATCAAATATTTTTCCGTGAAATCACGATAGAAAGCAAGGAATCCTTTTCATTTATCGAAAATTTAAGAGATTATGTGCGTTTTGAGCATCCCGGCTCTTACCGTGTACGCGCTTTTGTTTACCCTGAATTGATTCGGAATACCTCTGTTAATCCAATCGAATCTAATTATTTAAGCCTGACATTACGCCCTGCCGTTATCTTGGGGCAAGACGGCATCCCTATCCAAATGGATATAGCGACAGGAGCGGCTCTTGTAAAACAACCCCTGCCCCCTGATGAGGTAGTAACTTATATGTTAATTGCCCGCCAGCAATCCCATTGGGAAAGATTTATGTTATACCTTGACCCTAAAGCAATGCTTTTAGAAGACGCTCATTTAAACCGCAGATTCCAAAGCGAAAACGAAGCCGGAAGGCTTGCCATGATAGCGGAATATATCCAAAATTTAAGAAATGCATTTATTAATGATGATATTTCAGTCATTCCAAGATCATTTGAGATTTTAAGAACTGAGTATAATAATGATAAAGGAATAGTATCGGTCATGCAGAAATTCAGAAGGTCAAATTATACTGAACTTAGGCTCTACAGATACTACCTTGAAAAAAGAGATAATTTCTGGATAATCGTTCATTACACGGCTCAAGGCATGGGAACTGAGGAATGATTGACAGACGTATTTTTATCAGTTAATATAAAAATAAGCGGGGAATATGAAAGCATTAATTATTACTGATGGGACAGAATCAATTCAATCCATTGCACTTTTAATTAAAGAATCTCTAACCGATTATCAAACCGATATCTGCACAGCAGAAAAATTTCAAGGCAACGAAGTTCTTCCTGCCAATATTTTTTTTATCGGCTGCTCAGAGCCTTCTCCTTCTTCTTTTGAATTCCTAGAAATGATGCTTTCCCACATTAATTTTGCATCCCGAAAATGCGGTGTTTTTGCTCTTAATAAAAAAACCGGCAAATACCTTCTTGATATGTTAAAAGACAGTGAAGCCCAAACGGCAGAACCTTTATTAATAACAGATATAACTCAAATTAAAAAAGCAGAAATTAAAAAATGGTTAAAACTAATCATTAAATAATTACGGCGGAAAAAATGACTAATATTAATTTAGATGATTATATTAGAAAAGTTCCTGACTTTCCGAGAAAAGGGATACTTTTTTTTGATATAACAAGCATTTTAGCCAACCCTGTTGCTTTCAGATACTGCATAGATAAAATGGCAGAAATCTATCATGATATGCGTGTAGATGCAATCGCCGCGATAGAAGCCAGAGGTTTTTTATTCGCAGCCCCTTTCGCTTATAAATTAGGAATACCTGTTATCCCCATAAGGAAAAAGGGAAAACTTCCCGGCGTAACTCTTTCCAAGAAATACGATCTTGAATATGCTCAAGCGGAAATTGAGGTGCACAGTTCGGATGTCCCAAGAGGCAAACGCATTTTATTAACAGATGATCTTATTGCAACAGGCGGAACATTAAATGCAGCGCGCGCGCTCCTTTTAGAAGGCGGCGCGGAAGTGCCTGAAATTTTCGGGATTGTCGCTCTGCCCTTTCTTAATTTTAAAAAAATACTCGATCCTACTCCTGTCACCTCTCTAATTGAATATCAAAGCGAATAGATACGCCTTATTGTATAAATATTAAAACCTGTGTAAGATAAGGCATGAGTAAAACCTTATCTTATGTATTAGTAACCCCTTATACAGTTGCAAAAAGCAGAACAGGCGGTGTTCTTTCCCGTCTTTTATCAAGAACTGATTTGGAATTGGTCGGCGCCCAAATCTTCACGCCGGATAAAGACTTTGCCGATATGTATGCCGCTTCCCTAAAAGAAAGAGCTCCGCAAAACCAGCTTGTTCTTTTAGCAGATTATGTTAAATCATATTTCGGTCCTTCGGGGGGAAGGCCTCATAGAACACTTTTACTTCTTTTTAAAGGGGAAAATCCCTGCGGACAGCTTTTAAATGTCTGCGGGCACTTATACACTCAGCATGTCGAAGTAGACGCGCTTGCAGGAGAAACAATACGCGATACATATGCGGATTTAATTTTCGATGCAAACAATCCTGACGAAGTAAGATACTTTGAACCTGCCGTTTTAACTCCAAGACATCAGGATGAAGCGAATAACGATTTGCGTTTTTTTGCAAATTTTCTAGACGGACAGGAAAATCTTGTTCAAAATGTAAAATATCCCGACCCGTCAAAAATAGAGAGAACCCTTGTCATCATAAAACCGGATAACTGGAAGCATAATTCATCGCGTCCCGGCACAATAATTGATATGTTTTCACGTACAGGTTTGCGCATCATAGGTATAAAGGTACACCGTTTCTCGCTTGCTCAAGCCCTTGATTTTTACGGTCCTGTAGAAGCGATACTCAAGAAAAAACTAGCACCTACATTCGGTTTAAAAGCAAAAGAAATTTTAGAGCGTGCATTTAGTTTCCCTCTAAGTAAGGAATTAACGGAAACCTTAGGCGCAGATTTCGGAACAGAATGTGCAAAAGATCAGTTTCACCAAATTGTCGAGTTCATGTCCGGCAAACGTCCCGGACAAACAAGCGGCGATGACATCAATAAACCAGGCGATGTAAAATGTATGATCTTGGTTTATGAAGGCGAAAATGCTGTAAATAAAATAAGGGATGTACTGGGTCCCACAGACCCGCTGCAGGCACCGGAAGGCACAGTACGCCGCGAGTTTGGAAGCAATGTAATGGTTAATACAGCCCATGCTTCAGATTCAAGTGAAAGTTACGAACGTGAACAAAATATCGTGCAGATAAGCAAAAACTCAATTGTGTCGATTATACGTGAGCATACGGGTAATTAATCCTTAATTGACAAATTAAAAATAAAATTGCAATATTATCCATAATAAAAAAACTGCGGTTTTTTCTAACGTGAGGGCCCCTTCGTCTATCGGTTAGGACATGAGATTCTCAATCTTAAAAGAGGAGTTCGATTCTCCTAGGGGCTGAAGCAAGTTTTGCTAAGTCCGTGTAAAGACGGATGGTTTCAAGTGTCACAGCGCGGTTCTCACATTCAAATGGAACATCCAAAAAAAGCAGGAAAGGTGAGCGTCCCTAACCATAAAGGGGATATTGCCAAAGGGACACTGCAAAGCATTCTTACTCAAGCTGGACTTAAATAGCAGGAGGGCTTTATGAAAAAAATTACTTATTTCGCCGTTTTTGAAAAAACTAAAACTGGTTTCAGTGTCTATTTCCCGGATGTTCCCGGTTGTATTACCTGTGGAGACGATTTTGAACATTCCATGCGTATGGCTCAAGAAGTACTGGGACTTCACCTTTACGGTTTAGAAAAAGATAGTGAACCTTTCCCGCAGCACACAGATAATATTCCGAAACTGGAAAGCGGGGACATAGTAGCCGCCGTCTCGGTTTTTCCGGCATTGGTAAAAGACGAAATAGAAAACCGCCGGGAGAAAACAAATGTTACCATACCGCACTGGCTCAAAGTTGCCGCCGAAGCAGAAGGGCTTAATTATTCGCGCTTGTTGGAAAACGCGATTAAAGAAACACTGGGTATTGCTTCGTAATCAGTATTCGTAACAAACAATCTTAATCACCGCTATTCTCTCGTGAATTTTTTCACGGTTTTCCGTGAAAAATTACTCATGACAATGAAATATTAAAACATTATAATCCCTTGTTAACATTAGTAAGGAAGTTAAAGGAGAAAATAATGGCGCATTTTGATTTTATGACGGCGGTTACATGGAAAGGAAAAAAAGAAAAAGGCGAGGAAATGGTGCGTATCGTGCGCGCCGCGTTTGAGAGCGAAGGCGGCGGAGATGACGACCCGCGCATAGAGCCGATACGAAGCGCGGTCTCCAAGGCGCTGTACGGCTCGGCTCCTATATTGGACGATTTTACTACCTTTGAGTTCTTCGGCGAACATTCCTTTCCGCAAACCATGTGCTGCACATGGGAGACGACCCGGGTCAACCCCCACAAAGTGTTCACCTCTATTTTTAAGACTTTCCCGGAACTTGAGTTCCGGCTTGAAATCGACACCACTTTCAACTCATCCATAGACGTATATACCCACGAGCATTTTATCTATGTTGACGGAGATGTTGACGACAGCAGCATCGACAACTTCTACTACAGTGATTATGAAGATGACGATGACGTTAGCGCAGGTGAAAAAGCGCGCGAAGACTGGGAGAGCCGGGAAAAAGAGGCTTTAAAGGAAAAAGCTGAATGGCTCGGCTACAGCGAAGATCAATGGCTGGATTCAGGATATGCGGCGTTTTTCTACATTCCCGATAAATTCTGGAAAAAAGCCGCCTTCTGCCAAAAAGCGGTTCAACGCTTCGGGGCGGCATTAGAGTATGTCCCCAAAAAACAGATGACCCTTGATTTGTGCAGGGCAGCGGTTCTTAACGACGTGTCCTGTATTAACCTTGTGCCGCCCAAATTTATTCCCGAAATTCTATCTGATGAAAAATTTTGTCTTGACGCTGTTAAGCAAGACGGTATGGCGCTTGAATATGTGCCTGAAAAATTAAAAACAAAAGCACTATGTTTGGAAGCGGTAAAACAATCGGGCGGTGCGCTTGAATATGTGCCGAAAAAACTAAAACTGGCGGAAATTTGTGATTCCGCTATGAAACAGAGCGCAAACGCGGCTCCCTATGTGCCAAAAGCTTTACTGACACCCGAGATACTCCGCGCGGCATTGGAAAAAACGGATAAATATGATGTCTGCGATCTCTTTGAAAATTTCTCCGAAGCCTGCAAGACGCCGGATATCTGTCTGCTTGCTCTGGAAAAATTTGAAGATAGCTGGGGTGTTGATTTACTTTTTGAGGTTTTTCCCGAGTCCAGCCGGACGAGTGAAGTATGCCATACCGCCATTACAAAAAACTGGGAAACGATTAAGTGTTTAAATGACGAGCAAAAGACAGCGGAAATCTGCCGCATTGCAGTTAAAGAAGCCGGCAGTGCGCTTGAATATGTGCCGCAAGCGCTTTGCACAGAGGAACTGTGCCTTATGGCAGTGTGCGATGAGGATAATTCTGTTAATGATGTGTTTCAATATATTCCTGAAAAATGCAAAACGCCTGTTGTTTGCAAAGCCGCCGTAAAGCGATGCGGCGCATTGCTTGAGCAATTATCCAAGGTCCTTAAAACTGCAGAGCTTTGTGCTATTGCCGTTGAAGACGACTGGAGTGCATTTGAATTTGTTCCTCAGGAGCTCAAAACAAAAGAGTTATGCGAAAAAGCGATGGACGCTTCCATTAATGCAATACGTTTTGTTCCGGACGCGCTAAAGACACGGGAGCGCTGCCTTCAGGCATTTATTGAAAAAGCGGATCTGCTGGAAACGGTCCCGAAAGTATTGCGAACAGAAGATTTCTATATCGAAGCGTTAAAGAAAGTATATTACGCGGCTCATTTTGCCGCGATTCCAAAAGAAAGCCTTACTGCGGCAATTTGCCGCGCCGCCGTTAATGGCGCAGTGTGCCGTCTTAACAATCTTTTCCCGCTGATTCCTGCGCAGTTTTTAACTGCCGAGCTTTCGCTTATCGCCGCAGGGAAAGACAGTGACGCACTCAAATACATCCCCAAAGAGCACATAACAGCAGAGTTGGCGTTCATTGCGGTGAAAAATCACGCCCCATTGGAAAAAGTTCCTGAAGAATTTCGTACAGAGGAAATTTGCCTTAAAGCAGTGACTATAAGCGGTTGGAACTTAAAGCATGTACCTGAAAAACTGAAGACTGCACAGTTATGCCGCATTGCTGTCATGAACGGCGGCTCATTTGAAAATGTGCCTGAAAAACTAAAAACACAGGAACTATGTCTTCTGGCAAAGCTGGATTACAATGATATAGATAATGTTCCCAAGGAACTTCGCACGGACGAGATGTATCTGCACTGCTTCGCAGGATGGGGTAATTGTATAGAATATTTGCCTAAACGACTGCAAACAAAAGAATTTATTCTTGGCATGATCACAGTCAATCCGAATAGAATAGATACTTTCCCGAGCAATATGACAACGCGGGAATTCTTTCAGGCGGGGTTCGATGGTAATACTAATAACTTTAAAGAAATTCCGCGTAAATTTATTACGCGGGAAATGTGCGAACATTTGCTTAAAGATGATAGTTTCAATTATTCTTTTGACGAAATTATGGAAAAAGTTCCCAAGCAATTCAAAACGCGCGATTTCTGCCTTACGGCTGTACAGAAAAATGGCGCGGCTTTGGAATACGTACCGGAAGAAATGCGCGACATGGAAATGTGCCGTACCGCGATGAATGCAAAAGAGAAAAAAAATGACGCTAGGCAGTATATCCCCAAAGCAATACGCGCAATAATCGAAGGCGAGCTTGCGGCGGTTGCCTCAAAAAAAACAGAAGAGGAAAAACGTTTTGAATTGGCGCATATTCCGAAAAATTTGCGGACATCGGAAGTCTGCCTTGCCGCCGCTGTAAATCAAAATGGGAATGATCTGTCTAATGTGTTCGATTCCATACCTGCTGCGATGAAAACCCGTGAATTCTACATGGAAGCTTTTATGCAGAACCCGGATATTCTAACTGTAATGCCTGCGGATATGGTAACAGAGAAGATCCGTTTGGACGCTGTCAGACAGAAAGGCAATCTGCTTGAAAATATTAATGATGCTGACAAAACGCAGGAAATATGCCTTGAAGCGGTAAATAACTACCATAGGGCAATCTATTATGTTCCGTATGATTTTTTAAACGCACAAGTATACCTTGCCATGCTAGCCAATGAAGAAAGCGCTGTGGACGAGATAAAGAGATTGGTGGACGAGATAAAGAGATTGCCGGAATCCCGTTTTACAAACGAACTCTGTCTTGCCGCTGTTAAAAAGGACGGAAAAGCACTCATGTTTATCCCGCCTCAGATGAAAACAACCGAAGTCTGCCGCGCCGCAGTGGAACAGGAAGCTGCCGCAATTCAATTTGTACCACATAAACTTCGCAGCAAGGAATTGTGCCTTTACGCAGTGCAGAAAAAGATCGGTCTTATGTGGTTTGTTCCCGAAGAACTCAAGACGCCTGAGTTTTACATGACAGTCGCGCAGAAAAACGGCAGTGTACTCATGTTCGTCCCGAAAGAGCAGCAGAGTGATGAACTTATCCGCACCTGCCAAGAGTACTACAATCAAGATGATGAAGACAGCTACAATGACGATTAAGATGAAACCAATGATGATGACAGCAACCGGCAATTGGAAAAAAGCGATTGAACTCAATCATGATAAAGAATCTTCAAAGCAAATTCTTGAACTGTGTGCAAACTCCGTTTGTGCAAACGGAGTTTGTGCAAAATTTTAATGTCCAACTCCTAATTTTACCGATAATATAAAAGTATGAACGCAATTTTAGTATTATATGCCGGAAATTTGACAAAATATGCCTTTAAACCGTTATTTAACGGAGAAAATTCACTTTCACTTACTGCAAACAGGGCTCAAAAATTTCCCGGAGTTACAAAAACTGTCCTTTTAGCATCTCAAGGGGATTTTTCTTTTCTGCATGGAATAGAAATTGAACAACGCGGTAAATGGACAAAAAAAAGCTTGCTTGAAAGAATTTCAGAACTCCAAAGCGGATTTGACCTGATCTATTTCGCCTTCGCAGATTGCCCCTTCCTTGACTGCGAGCTTGCAGGTTTAATCGCAAAAAGACATCTGGAATACAGAGCGGAATATTCCTATGCAGACGGTTTCCCTTACGCTCTTGCTCCTGAAATTCTTTCGCCGGGAACAGCAGGCATCCTTGCCCAAATTTTAAGTGAAGACGGACCTGTAGAAAGAGACTTGTTATTTTCTGTAATTCAAAAAGATATTAATAATTTTGATATCGAAGTGGAAATATCAAGAGTTGATTTAACCATGCACAGAATAAATTTATGTGCCGATACAAAACGCAATCATTTATTATTACAAATTTTAATAAATGCAAATGATGATAAGATTCCTGCAGCATATGATATTGAACGCATCGCAGAAGAAAAATCAGAAACTTTAAGAACTCTTCCTATTTTCTACCCTATTCAAGTTTACGGCGGCTGTCCTTCTAAATGTACGCTATGCCCTTATCCGGTTTATTCAGATTCAGGGCGCAAGGATTTTATGAATAGCGGTAAATTTGAATCCCTTCTTGATAAGATAATCGCTTTTTCCGGTGATGCGGTAATAGACCTCTCTTTATGGGGCGAATTAAGTTTTCATCCTGAAAAAATAAAATTGATAGAGGCTGTTATAAAGAAACCTGAACTTGCATTAATTATCGAAACTACTGGTTTAAATTGGAAAACAGAAGAATTGGAAAAATTGTGCGAAGAAGTTTCGCGTAACACAAGTGTAAGAGAAAACCCTTTGCCGCCTTTATCGTGGATTGTTTCTCTTGATACATCAGATCCTTCTAAATATACAGAACTGCATGGAAGCGGCTTTGCAGAAGCACAAGCATGCGTAAAAAAACTTTTTTCGCTTTTCCCCAATGATTGTTATGTGCAAGCGGTGCGTGTTAAAGGTTCAGAAGAAGATACAGAAAAGTTTTACCGTTACTGGAAAGAAAATTCGCCTAACGGAGAGAAAAATATCATCATTCAAAAATATGATGACTTCTGCGGCTCTCTTGAAAAAAAACAAGCATCAGATATATCGCCTGTTATCAGGCAGAGCTGCTGGCATATAATGAGGGATTTACCAATATTGATTGACGGGAATGTTCCTTTGTGCAAAGAAGATATGTCTGTTTTTAAAAATGATAAAACCCGAATTTTAGGAAATGTTTTCTGCGATTCACTTGAAACGATTTGGAAAAACGGACAGAAATATTATCTGGAACAATGTAAAAAGAATTACTTAGGAATTTGTAAAAATTGCGATGAATACTATACCTATAATTTTTAATGAAACCATCATACCGTATACAGCGGTTGGCGGAAAAGAACATATCGGCTCTTCCGGCATAACGGCAGTTGTGCTTAACCGCTCCCCGCTTGTAAGAAGAGCTTTTTTTCAGGAGATAGAGAAAACAGGATTTGATACTGTTATTTCCATCGAATCAAGCGCTCCTCATTATGATATAGAAGAACTTGCAGGGCGTTTTCCTTTTGTGCGTTTTATAATTCCTGAAAGAGAAATTAATCTTGGAGAGCAGATCAACCTTGCAGCCTCTGAAACTCAAAGCCCTCTTTTCTTTGTTCTTCGCAGCGATATGAAAATAATTATCGGCGGAACTGCGAGAAGGATAGCGGAACGATTAAGCATCATCACAGAAGAAAACAATGAAAAAATTATTTGTTTTAAAAGACTTTGCACCGTCCCTATTTTAATGAACTCCAATTATGAAATTTTTCCTTCAATTGTTGTACCTGCAACTCAGAAGAAAAAAATTCAGCCCATCTTTGCGGAACCTGCTAACGAAGGTGATTACACTATTTACCCTTTTGACGGCATCGGAATTTATAACAAGCACAGATTTATCGAAATTGGAGGCTACGATGCTTCAATTAATAATTTACACTGGCAGTTAATGGATTTCGGTTTCCGCGCACACCTTTGGGGCGAAAAAATCGCATTATCATTAAACTTAAAACTTTCGTATAACGGTGAATTACCGGTAGAAAACAGCAGTATAGAAGAAAGTTACAGACGTTTTTATTTAAAAAATCTTGCTCCGATATTAAAAAATAAAAACAATCAAAAAAAAGAAGCGCACCTTCCGTTTTACCGTTTCTTTTCGTTTATGAAAAACTCAGGCGAAGATATTTTTTCCGCATGGAAGGAATTTAAAGAAAGCAGGAAATGGGTTAATTACAACAAAGACAGATGGATATGCGATGCACGCGAACTTACTAATAAATGGGAAACATCCATTTAGTTTCCCGTAATACCCTTTTTAATCTTAATCCTTTATGATAATATAATTGCTTACATATTATTAAAATAAAGGAGTATATTTTGACAGGCATAGTACTGCAAGCGCGCATCGATTCTTCAAGGTTGCCTGGAAAAGCCCTGCTTCCTCTTGACGGGAAACCCCTTGTTTTCCGCGTAATGGAATCATTAAATCAAATAACAAAAGACAGTCCTGCTTTGCAGAGCAAAGATTTTTTAAAAATATTAGCCTGCCCTGATGATTCACTTTCTGCATTTAAACCTCTTGCAGACGAGGCGGGATTTGCTATATTCTGCGGGTCTAAAGAAGATGTGCTTGAACGCTACTGCGCTGTTATACGTCATTTTTCGCTTAAACGTGTTATAAGGGCGACAGGGGATAACCCCTTCGTTTTTACAGATGCAGCTTTAGCACTTTTTTTTGAAGCAGAAAATCTAAACGCAGATTATGCTGTTTATTCAGGTATCCCCTGCGGATCGGGGGTTGAGATTGTATCTGCCGATGCGCTTCTTCTCGCTTCAAGTAAAAACACGCCTCATGGGGAGGCAACCCCTTATGAACGAGAGCATGTCTGCCCCTATTTGTATAACAGACCGGATATTTTCCGCCTTCACCGTCCTATTGCACCATTTAACTGGCAAGGCGAAAATTTGCGGCTAACAGTAGATACACAGGAAGATTATCAAAGAGCTGTTAAATTATATTCTTCTCTAAATAATAATACCTCGCGTTATTTTGGAGAAACAATCATCAGGCAATGCACGCAATTAACAAAGGAGATTTAACACCGCGTTGCGGTGTCTTCGATTTACATCACCGCTCACGCGGCTAATATAGGAGATTTTTTACTAAATGAAAAGCAGCGTTTTAGTTGTTCCTGTGTGTGAAATAAAACGAGGCGGCGGGCATTTGTGCAGATGTATGTCTCTCGTTAATGATTTACGCGCTCTTGGCAGAGATGCATATCTTTATCTACCTAAACAAGAATCAATAAATAATGAACGGGAAAAAAGTTTAATTAATTTTTTTCAATCATATAATTTTCCTGCGGAATTTCGCTTATCCGGCGAAAAGATTGAATTTAATGATTTGGAATTTATAGTTTTAGATCGTTATCAAACATCTTTAGATGAAATTCTATATTGGAAAAAATTTGCACCCATAATAGGGATCGATGAAGGCGGATCATATCGTGATAGATTTGATTTTCTTATTGATATTTTAATTCCAGAAAAAATGGGAAAACCTCATGCAAATATTTCTTCCCCTTCTTTATTAAAATTTCCTTTAAATACCAGATTTAAAAATACAAAAATCAAAGAAGGTTATAACAGCCAAAAATCAATGAAAATATTAATTACTTTCGGACAGGAAGACCCTGCAGGTCTTGGATTAAAAACCGCGCGTTTCCTTTCCGGTATAAGCGAAAAAAATTATTTGGACATTACACTTTTAAGAGGGGCTTTAATAAAATACAGCGATCAAGAAACAATAGAAAAATTAAATAATGTAAAAATAATTGAATCAATCCCTAATTTAGCAGAACATCTTTACAAATATGATATAGTAATAACCCATTACGGATTAACAGCATACGAAGCGCTTTATGCAGGCTCCGCCATATTGCTTGCCTCCCCTTCGCATTATCATTCTAAATTATCAAAAGCGGCAGGCTTTATCGAAATTAATTTTAATAAAAAAAATGCATTCTTAAATCAGAACACTGCCATTTTCAGTTATATAAAAGATTATTATAAAGAACTCGCTATTAATTTAAATTTATATTACGGAACAGGTTTATGCGATTTAATAAACAGTTTTAATTTAGAAGTACACCGCCGCTGTCCTGTTTGCGGTTTTGAATCAAATAAAACTAAATCAACTGTTTTAATTTCCATGTTCGGAGACCGCACATACCGCCGCTGCACAAAATGCGGAATTATTTACATGGACAGAACCTGTAAACCGTCAATCGAATACGAAAAAGATTATTTTTTTGAGTCATATAAAAAACAATACGGAAAAACCTATTTAGATGATTTTGAAAATATAAAAAACGCCGCAAAAAAACGTATAAAAATAATAAAAGATATTTTAGAATCTATTGCACATACGCATCAAGAAGAAATACTTTCTCTGCTTGACATAGGCTGTGCATACGGTCCCTTCCTTGCCGCTGCAAAAGAAGATGGCTTTTCTCCTACAGGCATAGACCCTGCAGAAGATGCAGTACATTTTGTTAACAAAATATTAGGTATCAAAGCAATCCATTCATTTTTCCCTGTACCCTCTTCTCCATTCACCGCTCCCTTTGATGTAATAACTCTATGGTATGTAATTGAACATTTTAATGACTGCGTACAAATTTTTGAAGAAATAAAAAAATTGCTGAAACCAAACGGCATACTCGCTTTTTCAACACCGTCTTTTTCAGGCATCAGCGCAAGGTCAAATATGAATAACTTCCTATCCGCCAGCCCCCCCGATCACAGAACAGTGTGGTCTCCTGGAATGTGCAAGAAAGCGCTCTCTGCTGCAGGTTTTAAAGTAAAAAAAATAGTAATAACAGGTCATCACCCGGAACGCTTCCCTCTTTTTGGTAAATTGGCAAAGAATAAGAACGGCTTTGTCTACCATATTTTATTTACTATTAGTAAACTTTTTAAGTTAGGGGATACTTTTGAAGTTTATGCAGTATTTAAAACCCTATCCTCTTAGTTTCGTTTTGCCAATCGTTTAATTTAGGATAGACGCGGGAAACTTCGTTGTAAATACCGAATATTTTTTTAGAAAATTTTTTCAACTTTTTTTCATTTTCAGTCAAGCGCCACGCATCTGTAAGCCATATATAGCTGTAACTTTTTTTAGTTTTAAAAAAGTTACAGGGAGCGATCTGTGTATCCGCTTCTTAATCTATATTACTTGGAGAGAAAAATGGCTGAGAAAAAATTGTTGCGTGTAAAAAATGACGCGGTCTTCAAAATGTTTTTTGCAGACGAAAGAAATGAAGAGTTCCTAATCAGTTTTCTGAAATCGGTGCTGAAACTGCCCGACGATGATTACAATGAAATCCTTATTGCAGACCCGCACCTATTGCGCGATTTTAACGGAGACAAACTGGGTATAATAGACGTAAAATTACGCACTAAAAGCGGGAAGGTTATTCACATTGAAATCCAATTACAAATTACCCCCGAAATACACGGGCGCATTATTTTCTACGGCGCCAAATTACTAACTGAACAGTTGGGTGACGGCGATAAATATTCAAAGGTTAATCAAGTTATCTGTATAATAATCACAAACGAAACGCTTGTAAAAAAAAGCCAGAGATACCATCATAGATTTACTTTTTACGATTATGATGCTAAGATAGAACTTAACAACATCATAGAGATACATACGCTTGAACTATCAAAACTGCCGGAACAGGCAGACGGCACTATATTATATGATTGGGCTAAATTCATAGACGCGGAGTCGGAGGAGGACTTAAAGATGGTAGCAGACAGAAATCCTGAAGTACAAAAAGCGGTTGTAAAACTGATGGAATTTTCCGCCGACGAGAAGGCAAGGTACATAGCCGAACTGCGTCAAAAAGAGCAAAGAGATATGAGAATGTGGGAAGATTACGGGTTAAAGCAAGGCTTAGAGAAAGGCATAGAAGAAGGTTTAAAACAAGGAATGGAGCAAGGTAGAGAACAAGAACGTGAAAGATGGCAGAATGTGGTTGCAGAAAAAGATGCAGAGCTTGCCAACCAAAAAGCAGAAATAGAACGATTGCGTGCTTTAACAGAAAATAATAATTAAAATGAATACTCTATTAGCATGAAAGAAACAATAATAATATTAGGCGCAGGCGTTATGCAAGGACCTGCCATCAATATCGCCAAAGAATTAAATTTACACACTGTAGTTTTAGACGGCAGTTCTTCTGCTCCTTGTATTTCAATGGCAGATCAATTTGAACAGATTGATCTTAAAGATAAAGAAAGTATTGAAGCATTTGCCCGTTCTCTTCTTAAAAAAAATAACCGATTGGGGATAATGACAGCAGGAACGGATTTTTCTGCAAGTGCCGCATGGACAGCGGAAAAATTAGGGCTTCCGGGCATCCCTTACGAAACGGCATTAAACGCTTCGGATAAATCAAGAATGAGGGAATGTTTTAAAAAAGCGAAACTCCCCTCCCCAGATTTTTATACAATTACAAAAGAAACACAAACGCAGTTTGCAAACTCTGTTTGTGCAGATTCATTCCCGCTACCTTTTCCCGTAGTAATAAAGCCGACAGACAATATGGGAAGCCGCGGATGCAGGCGTGTCGATAATATTAATGATTTTCCGCAGGCGGCAAAATCAGCAATTAATTTTTCCAGATCAGGACGCGCGATAGTAGAATGTTACATGGACGGTCCTGAATTTTCTGTTGATGCGATTGTGTATCACGGAAAAATCACTATCTGCGGTCTTGCAGACAGGCATATTTTTTTCCCGCCTTATTTTATAGAAATGGGGCACACAATGCCGACAGTAATCGAAAAAGAAAAACAAGACGCTCTTTTAGAAACATTTTGCCAAGGCATTCATGCACTCGGGCTTTCAGAAAAAGAGAACATAGGGGCTGCAAAAGGCGATATAAAACTGACAGAAAAAGGACCCATGATCGGGGAGATTGCAGCGCGGCTTTCAGGCGGATATATGTCAGGGTGGACATATCCGTATTCATCAGGCTGTCTGCCTGTAAGAGCGGCTATCCTTGCCGCGATGGGGAGAGAGCCGGACAGCCTTATCCCAAACCGTAATTGGACTTGCGCGGAGAGGGCGTTTATTTCCATTCCGGGAACTGTTAAACAAATTTTTAGAGAAGAGAAAAAAGGGGAGCACGTTAATGATTTTTTCTTGCGTATAACAGTAGGAGATAAAGTATCTTTTCCCGAGAACAATGTTACAAAATGCGGGAATATTATTGCATCTGCAAAGGACAGGGACACTGCGGTAAAAGCCGCTCTTACTGCCGCTTGTTCTGTTTTAATCAGATTAGATGCTTCAGATTCACAAACATCTGCGTTTTTAAAATCAAGCGAAGACTTTCCTCCAAGCGCCTTCCAATTAACTGATGATCTTAAAACAGCCCTTTCTAAATTGCCGGAAACATCGAATCAATCAATTAATAATAAAACATTGATAATCACCCCATTCCCGGAGTTTACTTCATCAAATTTGACCGATTACATGGGCAGAACCGTCCTTGAAGCGCTGGAAGCAGTCCGCATCCTTACAGGTTTACCTTTGCAGATTGAAGCTTTGAAACCGTCCGAAAATGCCGAAAATATAGTAAGACTGGGACGTTCCTTTTGGGCTTCGTTAATACGAGGCTCATACCAAGGCGCCGTTTACTGCATCGACAATTTGAGGGTAAATGAAAAGATTCATCAAACATAAATATTTTGTTCTCTTTTATATTTTCTTTTTTATTTCTTCTGTATTATTTTCATTAACCCTTGATGAAACAATAAGCGCAATTCAGGCTATATCTCCCAATAAACCGACGCAATTCCGATGGAATCCCCTCTTTCGTAACGGCGTTTTTACATTCGGCAACCATTACGGCAGTTTTAATGTCGGTAACCAAGAAGGTGAATCAGGCTATCTATTAATTAATAACGAAATATTCAATGTCCCTATACCTTATAATAACGGGGATACCGGCGTTATTGTTTTTCCCGATGAGTTTGTCTCTGCTATAAAAAATACCTTTACCCGTCTTCATGAAGCAGAGGCTTCCCGTTTCCGTATCTCAACGATTATCATCGATCCGGGACATGGGGGAAGAGATTCTGGGGCTGTCGGCTACCTTCCTGAAAACGGCAGAAACAAACCCGTCTATGAAAAAGATATAGTCCTTAATGTAGCGCTTGCCTTAAGAAACCGTCTTTCTCAAACCTACCGCGATAAACAGATTTTAATGACAAGGGATACGGACATTTTTAAAACGCTCGATTACAGAGCAGATATGGCTAACGCGATAACTGTCAATGAAAACGAGGCGGTAATTTTTATCTCGATACATGCTAATTGGGGTTCTAGCCCGAATGCACGCGGTTATGAAGTTTGGCATATAACAACCGGGCACCGCCGCGATCTTTTGGCAGATAGCAGGCAAAATTATTCATCGGATATCAGCGCGATATTAAATGCAATGCTCGAAGAAGAATATACAAAAGAAAGCATACTTTTAGCGGACGAGATTTTAAATGGTTTTAAACAAACCTTTGGGGATTCATTCCCTTCACGGGGCAGAAAGGCAAACGACTGGTTTGTAGTCAGAAACAGCCGTATGCCTGCTGTCCTTGTAGAACTGGGGTTTGTTTCTAATAGGCAAGATGCAATTCTTATGACCGATGAAAACGGCTTGCAAAGACTAACAAGTTCACTGTATAATGGGATAGTAAATTTCATTGGTATTGTTGAACGTTAATGATTGAATTAATAAAGAAAATTTTTAAGCCAATAACCGGATTTCTATCATCTCCGATAAAACGCCGTTTCTTATTCCTTGTAATATTGGTACTTGCAGCATTAATTGAATTTTTAATTTTAGGGCTTGCGCGAAGGACTTTTGTATTTTATACTGTTGATAACGGCGAAATTGTTGTAGAAGACAGGATGTTAAAACATTCCGCTTCTAGGGAAGAGGATATTATCCGTTATACAGAGGAAACTCTGCTGGGACCGGTATCCCCGGATTTACTTCCGCTCTTCCCAAGGGATACAAAGTTAAAATCGCTTTTATACAGAAAAAAAGCGGTTTACATCGATTTTACGGAAAGTGCGGCTTTAATACCCCTAGAAAACAGGGAATTGAGAAGTACAATCGGTAATTTCCGTACATTATACGACAGTATCCTTAGGAATTTCTCGTATGTAAAAGACGTACGGTTTTTCATCGAAGGTAACGCTGTTTTACTGGGTGCTTCAGGCGATTTTAATGCAGATGAGGAGCACCCGGACGCATTGCCCGACCAAGCAGACGGGCCGGATAATGCAGGTATTTAAAGGTTTTTCCTAAAATTTAGCCGTTTTGCGAAAAACATTAAAATGTGAAAATTTCATATTTTGCCGTTGACAAAATATGATTAATTTTATAAAATTGAAAGAGACGAAAATTTTTAAAGTAAATGTTTTTTAAAGGAGCTGTAACATGAAACAGATGCTCATTCTTGTCGTAATTGCGATGTTAGCGGTTCCGTTGTTTGCTGAAGAAGCCGTTCTTATCGACTTCTCCCTGCTCGCAGCGGATATTAATGTAAAGTTAAGTGAAAACGATCAAAACGATCAGCCTAACCAAAACCGTCAAACCATGATGGACTTTTCCCAAAATGCCGGCGGCAGTTTCACTTCACAGCAAAAAGGTTTAATGAGAACCTCACTTGCTATTTCAAACTGGGAAGTAATTTTAGCCTCTTCTTCCAGAACTGTAGGCAACACAACCTTAACTTTCACAAGGGAATCCGCCTCTAAAGAGTTTGGAAAAGTAATGGGCGTCCGCGTCCGTTTCCCGGTTGAACCGTTTAATTCTTGGGCAAGGATTAAACCGCCTTTTGATATTCCGGCATATGAAACCACAACTGTCAGCGATGACGGCACTATCACCCCTATGGACGGAAGCGGCGGTATCACAAACTTAAAGAGCCGTTTTGAAGCGCAAGAAGAAAATGCTCCCGCATACGGCGTAGTTAAGAACGTCGGTGTAATCAGAGAAGTAAAAGTCCGTGCATACGGTCTTAATTTCCCTCATGGCCTTTCCACTATTCTTATTAACGCTAACGGCGAAGAAAGAACAATTTTCATGGGTTTCTTAAATTATGACGGCTGGGGAGAACTTATTTGGAGAAATCCCGCTTACTTAACAGAAGTAAGAAATCGTGACCTTAGATTAGTCCCTCTTTATCCCTTTAACACCCCCTTTATCAAGTTCGGAGGTTTCTTAATCCAGCGTGATGCGGCAAGGGAAGGCGGAGACTTTGTAACATACTTTAAAGACGTAGCGATTATCTACGACTTGGCAGTTCTTGATACAGAACGCGACATCAACGATGAAGCAATCTGGAATATAATTCAAACACGTGAAGAAGCACGCAAAGTTTGGGAGATGGAACGCTTTGGACAGAACCAGATACTTCGTTATCTGGAACAACAGAGACAAGCGACAGAAGTACCGTTTAACGATCCTTCACGCAGGGAAGAACAAAACTAAGTCTGACAGTTAGGTCAAGACAGAGAATGCTGCCGAGAAACATTGTTTTCCGGCAGCTTTTTTTTGTAAAGATACATTATGAATAATACAGAAAACATTGATATTCCTTCATCCCTCTTTGATCAAAATTTATTAAAAGCAGAGTTTGATAAGTATATAGAAATACGCTATGCAATAGTAAATGAGCTAAAAGAAAGAACCGAGAATATACTTACAGCAATAAAATCCGCTCCTGTTGTAAACGGGCGGATTAAAAACTTTTCAAGTTATTTCACTAAATATATCCGCCTTTTAAAAATAGGTCAAAAAGACCCTTTAATTACAGACCTTATGGGATTAAGAATAGTCTGCCCTTTCATAGAAGACCTTCAGGTAATACAAGAAGTAATCAGTAAAAACTTTAAAATTATAGAAAAAGAGATAAAGGGGCATTATACTTTTAAAGAATTTGGCTATGAATCAACCCACCTATTGATTAAAATTCCAAATGATATGATTGATAAATACGGCTATCCGGGAACGGAAATTGCAGAAATTCAAGTACGCACTATCCTTCAGGATGCATGGGCTGAGGTTGAACATGAACTTGTCTACAAAGCAGAGTTCAGCCCCTTTGATGACCCTATGAAAAGAAAATTAGCCGCTGTAAATGCAAGCCTTTCTTTGGCGGATATCATTTTTCAAGAGATAAGAAGTTATCAGAGAAAATATACAAACGAAATGGATAAAAGGCGGGAAAGTTTCTTTCAGAAAATAGAAGAGTCAATTGACAACCTCCTTTTCACAGAACAAATTATACAGCCGCCGCCAGCAGTAAAATCAGAGGACTACCCTCCCATGTGGGCAGGTGAAAACCACTCAATTGATGATTTACTTGTTCACGCTTTATCTGCACACAACCAGAACCGTTTTGACGAAGCGATTATGCAATACACAAAGATACTTGAGTTAAAACCGCAAATCGATCCCGAAATGAACTATAATAACAATGCAATCCGCTCAATTATTTTTAAACACCGCGGAATGGCTCATTTTGCCAATTCTCAATACGATCTTGCAATAGAAGATTTCAGCGCATCCTTAAAGCTTGATAATGAAGCGTATAAGGTCGCTTATTACAGAGGCGTTGTAAATTCCGTTTTAAAACAGTTTTCACAGGCAATAGACGATTATTCCCTGTCTTTATCGATAAACCCTTATCAGTCATTCTGTCTTTTCAGACGCGCACAAGCATATTTTCATATAGGGGATTTTCCCGGCGCGCTTGCCGATTGCGAAAACTCCTTATCGTTAGAACCCGGAAATCAATCAGCTGTAAAGTTTAAAAATATCCTGCTTGAAAAGTTAAAGATGTAAGTAAAATTGATCGAGGAGAGAATCGAACTCCCGACCAGTTGCTTCTTCAACAGACTATTATCTGTTTTAATATTTATAATCTGTTGGAGAAGGCAACTGCTCTATCCACTGAGCTACTCGACCGTTTATTTATTAACTTTATTTGAAACCTCCGTCAATTTTTGATAACACAATATCATTTTTGTAACTTAAAGTCAAGAAGAGAGTTAAGATTTTTTTATACCATACAAAAGGCGCACAAAGAAACAGATGCGATTCTTTCGCTATCTTATTCTTTATGCGCCTTATTCGAGACCTAGTGTAAACTTCTTTCTCTTACAGCTTCTTCTTTTTCTTACAAGCTTATCATTGTAAAAACCATCGTGAAAAGCGCGACTGGTTCTGATATACTGATAACGCTGATGTATTGGGCAAAGCCTTTACCGGTTTCACATAATGCATCGCAAGCTGCAGCTCCTGCTTTTCCCTGTACTATAGCGGTTGCGCCGATTGCAAGACCTGCAGCAATTGCAAACCCGAAATACAGTATTCCGTTTTCAGGTGTTGTTTCCGCCGCATTCTTGAGTGTCCCCAATAATATAAATGCGTAGAAAATCTGTGTTAAAGGGAATCCTGCAAATACTAACAAGGTCATGGGAGCCGGTTTATTTGTTGTAAAACACTTCTTCCATGCGCCGATTGCCGCTTGCGCGCAGCTGCCGATACCAATGGCTGAACCGATGGCTGTTATAC